>Ga0335078_10000044_pt1 | contig 236333 bp, 216 predicted proteins | sample Lox_Sample_32_FD_206711 | JGI IMG/M metagenome (GOLD analysis project Ga0335078, IMG submission 206711) | Soil microbial communities from Loxahatchee National Wildlife Refuge, Florida, United States - Lox_Sample_3.2 | ecosystem: Environmental > Terrestrial > Soil > Wetlands | place: USA... | reverse complement strand
GACTTGCGGGGATCCCGACCTCGCGACTACGCGGGAGATCGTGTTGGCGGCGATTGAAGCTGGCGCGGATGTGATCGAGTTGGGCGTGCCATTCAGCGATCCGGTGGCGGATGGCCCGGTCATTCAGCGAGCAAGCGAGCGAGCGCTCAAGCATGGGACTTCGCTGGCGCAGGTGCTGACACTGGCGGCCGAAGTGCGCGAGCGCGCGCAATCTACCGGGCTGATTATTTTTTCTTACTTGAATCCGATTCTGCGGATGGGGATGGAGAAATTCTGCAAAGTGGCGCGGGCGGCAGGTATCGACGGAGCCCTGGTCACGGATTTGCCGGTGGAAGAAGCTGGTGAATATTTGCGGGCGATGCACGAGTATGACCTGGCTCCGGTATTTCTGGCAGCGCCGACGAGTCCGGATGAGCGGCTGCGACGGATCGCGGAGGCTTCCCGCGGATTTGTGTATGCGGTGTCGCGGACTGGCGTGACTGGGCAGCGGCAACAGTTGGCCGACGATGCGCGGAAGCTGGTGAAGCGGCTGCGGCGCGTCACCAAGCTTCCGATCGCGCTGGGATTTGGAATTTCCACTGCGCAGCAGTTTGCGGAAGTCGGCGAATTTGCCGATGCCGTGGTGGTGGGCAGCGCGGTCGTCGAGACGGTTGAGCGCAATCGCGGGCGAGAGGCTATGGCGGTGGGGGAGTTTGTGCGGAACCTGTCAGCTTTCACCCCTCAGCCTTCAGCCTTGGCGAGGTGATCACTCGTTCGTGGGAGCACCGGTACAATTTTGCAACCCCGGTTCTCTTGTTCACTAAGATTTTGCTGAGAGCTGACGGCTGAAAGCCGACAGCTGATCCCATGGATATCGAAGATTGGCGTAAGAAAATCGACGAGATTGATCGCAAGCTGGTAGCGCTGCTGAGCCAGCGGGCGCGGGCTGCGGTCGAAATCGGGAAGTTGAAACGCAATACCGCGATGCCGATTTACGAGCCCGACCGGGAGCGCGTGGTCTTCGAGAATGTGCAGGAGGCGAATCGGGGGCCTCTGCCGGGACGCGATCTGGTGCGGATTTACGAACGCATCATCGACGTCATGCGGAATATTCAGAAAGAAGAGATTGCGCCGAAGGTGAAGGCGAAGCAGGCCGCGCCGGGCGAAACGGAATTCGAGTCGGATGTAAACGACTGAATAGCTCTCAGCTGTCCGCCATCAGCTCTCAGTGAGCGGAATCGGCTGATAGCTGACGGCTGAAAGCTAAAGGCTTTTTCTATGATTGTTGCCATGCAGGAAGGCGCCGAAGAGGCGCAGATTCAGCAGGTGATTGAGAACCTGGTGAAGATGGGGTTCGAGGTGCACCGCTCGACCGGGGCGCGGATGACCGTGCTTGGAGCGGTGGGCTCGGGGATTGATTTCGACATCCGCATCCTGGAGTTGCTGCCGGGGGTGCAGGAGGTCCATCGCATCAGTTCTCCTTACAAGCTGGCGGGACGGAGTTTTCGTCCCGAAGGCACGGTGGTCAAGCTGCGCAATGGAATTGGCGTCGGCGGGAATGAAGTCGTAGTAATGGCGGGGCCGTGTTCGGTGGAATCGCGCGAGCAGCTATTCACCACGGCTGAAGCGGTGGCGAGGGCGGGCGCGAAAGTGCTGCGGGGCGGGGCGTTCAAGCCGCGGAGTTCTCCGTATTCGTTTCAGGGACACGGGGAAGATGCGCTGAAACTGCTGCGCGAGGCGGGAGAAAAATTTAACCTGCTGGTGATCAGCGAGGTGATGGAGATCTCGCAGATTCCGATGATGCTGCCCTATGTAGATATTCTGCAGATTGGCGCGCGCAACATGCAGAATTTCAACCTGCTGCGCGAACTGGGCAAGGTGCGCAAACCGGTGCTGTTGAAGCGCGGGATTGCGGCGACTTTTGAAGAGTTGCTGCTCTCGGCGGAATACATCATGGCGGGCGGGAATTATGACGTGATTCTCTGCGAGCGCGGCATTCGAACGTTTGAGACTTACACCCGCAATACGATGGATATCTCGGCGATCCCGATCATTCACAAGCTCTCGCACCTGCCCATGACAGCCGATCCGTCGCACGGGACGGGGCGCCGGGACAAAGTTCCGCCCATGGCGCGGGCGTCGGTGGCGGCGGGCGCGGACGCGCTGCTGATCGAAGTGCACTGCAATCCGGATAAGGCGCTGTCGGATGGAGCGCAGTCGCTGTTCCCGGAGCAGTTCGCAAAATTGATGGATGAACTGAGAATGATTGCGCCGGCAGTGGGAAGAAAAATTGGGTAATTGGGAAATTTAGTAATTGTGTAATTGAACATTCCGGTGTCCGTCGTCAAATTACTCAATTACTGAATTACACAATTACCCAATCTCTTTATGTCGATCCGCCAAATTACGATCATCGGCACCGGCCTGATTGGCGGCTCGCTGGCGCTGGCCCTGCGGCGGAAGAAGTTTGCCGGGCGGATCGTGGGCTGCGATCGGGAAGGCACGCTGGAGCGGGCGAAGATGCGGGGCGCGATCGACCAGGGCACGGCAGATCCTGGGGACGCGGTGCGCGGTAGCCAGTTGGTGGTGCTGGCGACTCCGGTGTTGGCGATTATCGATTTGATCGACCGCGTGGGGCCCGTGCTTCCCGCGAAGGCTTTGCTTACGGATGTCGGCAGCACGAAGGCGGCGGTGGTCGAGCGGGCGGTCAAAGTGTTTGGAAAGAATGCGGGAAAGCGGTTTCTAGCGGGTCATCCGATGGCGGGGAAAGAACTGAGCGGCGTCGATTATGCGGATGCGGATTTGTTTCACAATGCGGTGTGGTTCCTGTCTCCACTTCCCGGGCAGAACTTGAATGAAGGACTATTGGCGGAGTTTGCGGGGTGGATTGATGCAATTGGGGCGCGAATCGCGATGCTGCCGGCGGAAGAGCATGACCGGCTATGCGGGTGGATCAGCCACGTGCCGCAGATGATGTCGACGGCGCTAGCGGCGGCCCTGGTCGAGGAGTTTGGCTCGGAAGCGCCGCTGTTGCCGGCGGGCGGGCGCGCGTTGCAGGAGATGACGCGGATTGCGGCGAGTCCGTATTCCATGTGGCGGGATGTCGCCATCAGCAACCAGAAGAACCTTGAGGACGCATTATGGAAGGTGGAGCAGCGGCTGGCGCACATCCGGGAGAACCTGGCCACGCGGGAGTTAGCGGCGGAGTTTGAGCAGGCGCATGAACTCAGGAAGATTCCAGCAAAGAAGAAATAAGATTAAGTAATTGGGAAATTTAGTAATTGTGTAATTGAAAACCAACTTTCAGGCCGCAGGAGGAGACGTTTGCAATTACTCAATTACTAAATTACACAATTCCCCAATTTCCTTTAGAATTTCCTCGCGATGAATAAAGTTGTGGCCAACGCGGACGAGGCTATCCGCGACGTGTTTGACGGCGCGACCATCATGATCGGCGGCTTTGGGCTGTGCGGCATGCCGGAGAACCTGATTCGCGCTCTGGCGAAGAAGGGCACGAAGAATCTTCACACCATCAGCAATAATGTCGGCATCGATGGCGTGGGCAATGGGTTGCTTTTAGCGGCGGGGCAGATTGTGCATCATATTGGAACCTATGTCGGCGAGAACAAGCTGCTGGAAGAGATGGTGCTGAGTGGAAAAATCAAACTGGACCTGGTGCCGCAGGGGACCTTTTCCGAACGGATTCGCGCGGGCGGCGCGGGGATTCCGGCTTTTTACACTCCCACCGGGGTGGGGACGATCGTGGCTGAGGGCAAAGAGACGCGTGAATTCGATGGGCGGCTGTACGTGATGGAGCGCGGGCTGAAAGCCGACTTCGCTTTCGTGAAGGCGTGGAAGGGCGACCGGCAGGGGAACTTGATTTATCGCAAGACGGCGCGGAACTTTAATCCCATGATGGCGACTGCGGCCAAGGTGACGATCGCCGAGGTCGAGCACCTGGTCGAGGTCGGCGAACTGGACGGGGACGCGATTCACACGCCGTCGATTTATGTGAAACGCATTTTCCAGGGCGAATTGTATGAGCGGAGGATTGAGCGGAGGACGGTGAGGAACGTAGCTAATAGTCAGTGATCAGTGGCGACTCGCGCACAATGTTCCTGCGGGAACATATCGTCATGACGGAAGCAGCTATACACTAGCGTCATGACAGCTAAGCCCAAGCACTGGAGTGGCTAAGCTGACCACTGACCACTGATCACTAATCACTCGCCACTAACGCTGATATGTCTCCAACCGGCAAACAAGCCAAAGACGTCGATAAACGCGAGCGCATCGTGAAGCGCATTGCCCGCGAGCTGCGCGACGGTTTTTACGTGAACCTGGGCATCGGCATGCCTACGCTGATCGCGAATCATGTTCCAAAGGGCATCGAGGTCACGCTGCAATCGGAGAACGGCATGCTGGGGATTGGGCCGTATCCGATCGAGGGAACGGAAGATCCGGATCTCATTAACGCAGGGAAAGAGACCGTCAGCGAGATGCCGGGGACGTCTTACTTTTCGAGCGCGGATTCCTTTGCCATGATCCGCGGCGGGCATATTGATCTGAGCGTCCTGGGCGCGATGGAGGTTGATGAGACGGGCAGCATCGCGAACTGGATGATCCCCGGCAAAATGGTCAAAGGAATGGGCGGCGCCATGGACCTGGTTGCGGGAGCGCGGCGCGTGGTGGTGGCGATGGAGCACACGACCCGCGAGGGGGCTCCGAAAATCCTGAAGAAGTGCACGCTGCCGCTGACAGGAGTGCGCGTGGTCGATACGATCGCGACTGAGATGGCTTATATTCGCGTGACCAAGGATGGGCTGGTGCTCGAGGAAGTCGCGCCGGGGTTGACGGCGGAAGATGTGCAGAAGGCGACCGAAGCGAGATTGATTGTGAGCAATGAACTGAAGGAGATGAAGGTTTAGCAATCGTAATCGCGAGTTGGAATGCCACATGGAGCAATTTTCGGAGTCGTTATTGGACTGGCAGTCGGGGTCTGTGGATTCGTTGTGATGCAAGACCCCATGAAGTTGTCGATGTTGGCTCCAGGGGAAGCTGGCTACTACCAGAGGTTGGTGCTTGATCGGTGGTCGCGTATCTCGCAGCGGCTTTTCGGTCTTCTTATCTGCCTATTTGGGTCAGTGATCCTCTCGGCTGCCGCCGGTTCCTTGCCTGGATTGAGCTTGCTGAAAACTCTATCAAATGGGCTGATGGTCGAAATGGGTATGCTGTTCGCGGGGCTGTGGGTATTCGGTGTGGTCCTTTTCATTGTGCAGGCGATTCGTGGTCATGCTTTGGATTGGTTAAAACTCCGTCAGAAAGGCATAGAACTCGGTCCCATTGCAGTTTACCCGCCCGTCACGGCAGCGATGTCACGAGAGTCGAGGATCGTTACGATGAGTTTCTTCATATTGCTTGCTGTCGCTCTGCTGGCCGCGATCTGGCGTCCGTAGCCCGGTTCAGCACTCGATTCGAAAACCGGGTTCGCCCAGATTCATAGGCTGAGCAACCCATGTCTCGCAAAAGCGGCGAGACATGGGGCACCCCACCCTTGGTTTTTACTTCCTGATTTAGGCGGCGGCGATGCGGCGGATCAGGTCTTCCTGCTCCTGCTTGCTTTCAGCGCCGATGGTAAACGCGTCGAGCAGACCGAGCGAGAGCGCCGACTTAATTGCCTCGTCCTGGCGGTTGCGCAGCGTGCCCTGGCCCAGAATTTTCATTCCCACCACGGCCTTCCCCGCGGACTTCATTTCTTTCAACACACTCGCCACCGTCGCCGGATCGGAATCCATGTAGGCCCCCACCGGATTGATGCGGGCCAGATCAATATCCACCCACGGAGACTTGGCGGCCGCGCGGAGGGCCTCGATGGAATGGCAGGAGCAGCCGTGGGCGCGGATGATTCCCTTCTGCTTGGCTTCGGAAAGCACGTCCATCGCTCCTTTGTAGCGGTCGGTCCAGTCGGCTTCGGTCAGGCAGTGCATCAGGCAAATGTCGAGGTAATCGGTGCCGAGTTCGCGGCGGAAGCGGTCGAGATCGGCGCGCATCCCGGCAGGGTCGCGGGCCCAGCTCTTGCTGAGCACGGTAACTTTGTCGCGCGGCACGTGCTTGAGGGCTTCGGCGACGTGAGGATGGCTTCCGTAAGAGTCGGCGGAGTCGAAAAAGCGCAGGCCGTGGTCGTATCCATTGAGCAGGAGGTCGGAAAGACCCTTTACGCCGAGCGCGGTCTGATGCGAATGGTGGTCGAATCCCACGGTGCCGGTGCCCATGGCGAGGCGGCTGGTTTTGATGCCGGTGCTGCCCAGCGTAACCGTGTCGGAGGCGGCAAATTTTCTGGGTAAGGTCTGCTCGGCGATCGCTTGAAAAATGGATTTCGAGGAGAGCCAGGCCGCTCCAGCGGCGGTGGTGGAACGAATCAGGAATTCGCGGCGACGCATGAAAGCCTCCTGAGAAGGTGGCGTGCTAAGAGATTACACCAAGCGAGGTTCGTATTGAATGTGATGCGCAGGTAGCGCCGGCGTCCCGCCGGCTGTCGCGAGGGCGTCTTCGCCCTCGCAGCGTGGGACATCGCCAGTTAGGCGAGTAACCGGGCTAGATCCGGAATGGGGCAGCCAGAAGGCGGAATGGGAGGGTAATCGCCAGAAAGATGACTTCCAACACGCCGTGAACGGCTACGCCGATGATACGGAATGGAAGCAGCAGAAGCCAGATGAAGGGATACGCGATCAGTGCCAGAATCGCCAGCGGCCAGCAGAGTACGAAAAGGATGCACCAGAGCAGAAGCGCGAACATGACTGAGACCTCCTGGTTTCCTAAGGAATTGTACGTTTCCGGTTGGGAAAAGTTCCGTGATTTCGATCAACGGACCTCAGGCTAGAGAGTTCATTCGAACTGCTTGCGGAAGGCAGCGAGTTGCTGCTGGACTTCGGTGAGTTCGGCGCGCAGGCGGGAGACCTCCTGTTCGAGTTGGGAGAGGCGATCGTTGCCGGGCGAGGTATTCAAGGCGGGATACGCAGTAGCGGGCACGGGCGCCGGGTCCGCACTCGGTTGCTCGGGCGGCTCGCCGGAGAACAGGTGCATGTAGCGAGATTCCTTGGTGCCGGGTTGTCGTGGCAGGATGCAAGCCAATGAAGGTGCGCGCTGGGCGAGGCGGTCGAGCGTGGAGACCACGTCTTCGAGTGTGTCGAAGTGGTACATGCGTTCGGTGCGGCTGCGGAGTTCGCCGGGAGTCTGCGGCCCGCGTAGAAGCAGGACGCAGAGGACAGCGATTTCGCGGCGGTCGAAGTTGAAGACTTCCTGCAGGCGGTGTTCGAATTTCGTGACGCGGCTGTCGGCGCCGCTGGCTGGACCCACCAGACGCTGTTCCTGGAGCGACGACAGAGCTCCGCGCACTGCCGATTCGTCCAACGTCATGACCGGATCGCGATTATTTTTCTGATTGCAAGCGTTGACCAAAGCGTTGAGCGAGAGCGGGTAGTAGTCGGGCGTGGTGATGTCCTTTTCGATCAGGGAACCGAGGACACGGGTTTCGATTTCGGTGAGAAGCACGAGAAGGAAATTCTAATTCAAAAGCTTCACCACAGAGGAGACGGAGGACACAGAGGATTGGGGGATGACAACTCCCGCTCTCGCAAAATCGGCGAGACGTGGGTGCACCCAGCTCCAGCGCTTGTTTGAAGGCGGCGGAGCGCCTATATTTTGAGCTGAGGAGATCGAAATGCGACTCCTGTTGAGTTGGCTGCTGAGCGCAATTGCGGTGTGGATTGTGGCTCAGCTCGGCATCGGCATTTCCGTGCGAGGCATCACCGCGGCCTTGATCGCGGCGCTCGTCATCGGATTCATCAACGCGACCATCGGCTTCCTGCTCAAGATCCTTACCTTCCCGCTGACGCTGCTCACGCTGGGGCTGTTCTGGTTCGTAATTAACGCGCTGATGCTGGAGCTGGCGTCGGCTCTCTTGTCGCCCGGGTTTCATGTGAGGGGGTTTCTCGCGGCGTTTATCGGGGCGATCCTGTTGAGCCTGGTGAATCTTTTACTGAAAGCGATTGTGATGCCGTCGAAGGACCGGCCTTAGAATCGCAAAATCTTAAAACGCCGACGACGCCGAGAAATGCTACGGAGGACATGGAGAAAGCCTAAGCCTCTCTAATTCTTCGGGCCTGATTTCTTTGGCTTGATCGCCTGCCAGTCTTCTTCCTTCAGAATTCTTCCCAGATTGCTGAATTCACCAGCGCCTTGCAGGAATTCGCCGCCGTCCATACGAATGACTTCACCATTGATGTAGCCGGAGCCGTCGCTCACCAGAAATGCTGCGAGATTCGCAAGTTCTTCGACCGTGCCGAAACGGTGGAGGGGGTTGCGGTCGAGGGCCAGCCTTTCGAGGCCCGGGTGCGGCATGAGGCGGGAAAAGGCGCCCTGCGTGGGAATGGGACCGGGAGCGATGGCGTTCATGCGAATGCCGCGATTGCCCCATTCGACGGCGAGACTGCGGGTAAGGGCTTCAACTCCGGCTTTGGAGACGGCAGAAGGGACGACATAGGCGGAGCCGACTGGGGCGTAGGTCGCGGAGATGCTGAGCACGGTGCCGGGCTGCGCGGACTTCAGCCAACGGCGGCCGCAGGCCATGGTGCAATGGAGCGTGCCCATCAGCACAATATGGATGACGGATTCGAAGGCACGCGGCGAGAGTTCTTCGGTGCGGGCGATGAAATTTCCGGCGGCGTTGTTGACGAGGATGTCGAGCGGGCCGGCACTCCAGATCGTATCGATCATGCCTTCGACCGAATCGACGTCGCGAATGTCGCACCTCAGCGCGTGGATCGCTCCTTTGGGCGCGAGTTCGGCAGCGGTAGCCTTGAGCACTTCTTCGCGCCGGCCGCAGATGTAGACCGTCGCTCCGAGTTCGAGAAAGCGTTGCGCCATGCCTTTGCCCAGGCCGGTGCCACCGCCGGTGATGAGGACGCGCTTGTGGAGAAGAAGGTCGCGATTGAACATGGGGAATTGAGTAATTGGGAAATTCGGTAATTGAGTAATTGAAAAACCTAGCCGGTGGCCAGAAGATTTTCAATTACCCAATTACTAAATTACACAATTACCCAATCGCTGCAACTCGAAACCCATAATCCGCATACTGGAACTCCGGCGGGATACTGGATCTGGCGGAGCAGCGAGCGACTTTGATGTGGTGTCGCCAGGATCCTCCGCGGGAGGATTTGCGGGCTGGCTTCATCGGACTCTGTGCTGGACCCGGTGGGTTGCGGTCTGGCGAAATTGCGTAGTAGTTGGGGTCGTACCAGTCGCTGCACCATTCGTGGACGTTATCCCCGATGTCATAGAGTCCGAATGCGTTCGGCGCATACCGGGCGACCGGCTCGGGACCGGTTTGCCAGCGCGCCGCGTAGTTGGGAAGCGATTGCGGCGGAGCATCTCCCCAGGGAAACTGTTTTTGTTCGAGGCCGCCGCGGGCAGCGCATTCCCATTCGGCTTCGGTGGGAAGGCGGAATGCGCGTCCGGTCTGCGATGTGAGCCATTCGCAGTAACGCGCGGCTTCGCGCCAGGAGACTCCGGCGACCGGTTGTTGGGGATGATTGAAGTTGGAATCTTGCCAGAATGGCGGCGGCATGGTTCCTGCGGCGCGCAGGAAGCGCTCATATTCTGAGTTGGTGACTTGTGTGGCGGCCAGGAAGAAAGAGTCGATCCAGACGCGGTGAATGGGCCGCTCGCAGTCCTGTCCGGAGTCGGAGCCCATCATGAACCATCCCGCGGGAATTTGGACTAGCGCGGGTTCGAGCGGCGTGGGCGCGATTTGCGGGTGCGTCGCCATGATTCCAGTTTAGCAACCTCGAAAAGCTTTACCACAGGGACAGGGCACGGGGAAATACTAGAGAGCTCGCAATCGCCGCACTACTTCCGCGATGTCGTTTTCCTGAAAGAGGCGGATGGCGGCAATGCCCGCGGCTCCGGCTTCGAGACAGGCGCGGGCATTCGCGAGGCTGATGCCTCCCAGGGCCAGGACTGGGATTTTCTGCTGGCAGGCTTGCGTGAGGGTCGCGAGGCCTGCAGGCGCAGCGCCGGGAGCATCTTTCTTTTCGAAGACCGGAGCGAATACTGCGAAGCTCGCCCCGTCCGCGGCGGCTTGGGCTACCTCTGATGGGGAGTGACGAGAGACTGCGATCACCGGGTCTCGCGCCGAGGCTGCGCGTGCGGGGGCTCCCTCGGCTCTCGCTCGGGGCAGGTCCGCGCCGCACGTTTTCCAGACGGTTCTGACTTCTTGCGGGGAGACGTCGTCAGCGCGGAGGTGGACTCCGTCGGCTCCGGCGGCAAGAGCGATGTCGGTGCGGGAGTTGATGAGCAGGGCAGGGGTCCGGGGCCAGGGGCCAGGGGCCGGCTTCTTCACGTCACGAACGGCACAGACGGCTTGGCCCGCCAGAGATTCAAGCTCGCGCGTCGTGAGATCTTTTTCGCGAAGTTGGATGTAGTCGACGCCGGCATGGGCGGCTTCCGCGATTTTCTCCAGCAGACGTCGCCGACGCGCGGATTCGTCGCCGGGGAACGCGCTGCGGTCGGTGATGTAGTACAGGAGGCAGCTTTCTGCCATCTGCTTTCCCAGGCGCGACGGAAACAGCGAAAATCCTTAACCACCAAGAACCTGAAGGTTCGCGAAAACTTAGGGTCTCGTCTTCGCGATCTCCGGTAAGACTTCGTGCTGTTTCTTCGGCGTGCCGCCCAGATGATATTTTGTCAGGCCGTCGCGCAGGTACTCGAAGGCTTCCTCGGGGTTGTCGACAATCTTGATCAGGTCGAGATCTTGCGGCGAGACGGTGCCCGCATCGACGAAGGCCTGGAAGTTGATGATGCGGTTCCAGTATTCGCTACCGTAAATGATCACGAGAATTTTCTTGGCCAGCTTGTCGGTCTGGGCGAGAGTGAGAATTTCGAACAACTCGTCCATGGTGCCGAAGCCACCGGGGAAGATCACCAATCCCTTGGCGAGATAGGCGAACCAGAATTTGCGCATGAAGAAATAGTGGAACTGAAAATTCAGCCCGGGAGTGATGTATTGGTTGGGGTATTGCTCGAAGGGGAGCTGGATGTTGAGGCCGATGGATTTGCCTCCGGCTTCGTGGGCGCCCAGGTTGGCGGCTTCCATGATGCCAGGCCCCCCGCCGGTGGTAACGACGAAACGGTGGCGGCGGGCAGGAATCTGAATGGACCACTTGGTCAGCATGTGGGCGAGCTTACGTGCGTCTTCGTAGTAGCGGGCCATGTTTACGCCGGCCTGGGCGCGCTTCAGATCGCTCTGCAGCTGCGCGGCGGAGTCCGCCTGGTTCTTCTCGAGGCTGGCCAGGGTCTGGGTGGCATCTTTGTGTCCCTGAAAACGCGCGGAACCAAAGAAGACGACGGTATCCTGAATCTGCTCGCGGCGAAAGCGGGCCAGCGGTTCCTGATACTCGGCGAGCATGCGCAGGATGCGGCCATCGGGGCTATTGAGGAAGGTTTCGTTCTGGTAAGCAACGGGTGCGGATTTGAGATGGTCGGTCATTCATGAGCTCACGTTCTAGAGTTTGAGGCCCGGACAGCAGGCTGCCGGAAAGCAATTCGGTGCAGCCCAAGCAGAACAGTCGTCAATGCCCTTCGTGGTAGTGGAGCGCCTCCCAAAAACCAATCCAGATGTCGAGCAGGCCCAGGCCGCTGCAGATCCCCCGAAAAAATCCGTTGGCAACAATGTCGCGGAGAGCGGGAAAAGAGAGCAGAAGATAGTTGTCGGTCCACTCGGGCGTCCAGGGGAGGATGATGAGAAGCACCCCGGCCACGGCGCTGATCAAGACAAAAAGAAATACGGAAATGCGGTGCATCCAAAGTTCACCCGCGCTCGGGTCTGGGTTTGCGGGCTGGTCGGGTGCGTCCAGAAGTCCGGCGGGTCGCGGGGTTGGGTCCGGCGCGCGCTCAGGCACGCTGGAGAAAGCGGGATCGGTCATGCCAGGCAGTTCCCCCGGGAAGTAAAGAAATCGCGGCGCAGACTTGAGCCCGGGCGGGAAGCTTGGGGTACGGAGGCCATCCGGCTATTCTACGACTTCAGAGCCTTTATGCGCTCGGCCACGTCGCGATAGTCGATGTTGGCGCCGTACACATCCATGAAGTGCTTCAGGGCAGAGGCCTTATCGCCGGCGGCTTCGTAGGCGGAGGCCAGTTCGTAATTCAGCGCGGTGCGGGTTTCGCCATCGATCGTGGGAATGTTGAGAGCCTTCTGGTACCAGCGGACCGCAGCCTCAGGCACGCCTTTCTCGAGGAAGCACTGGGCCAGCCAGGTGTAGGTCTGCATGATCTGGGGAAAGGGATGGCCGCGGTCAAAGGACTGGCAAGCCTTCTGCAATTCGCCGATGGCTTCGTCGAGCAGTCCCATTTCGCGGAAGGCGATGCCCAGATTGTAGTGCGTTTCGGGATCTTCGTCGGCAGAGGCAACGTCAGCCTCGAGGTCCTGTTTGAGTTCGCCAAACATTTCGGCGAGATCGACTCCAGCATCCTCTCCAAAAGGAGAAGCTTTGGCAGCGGCGGCAGGAGCATGCGGCGGAATTACAGGAGCGGGCGGCTGCGGTTTTGGAGTGCTGACCACAGGCGCGGGAGCCGATGCGACGGGCGCTCCTGCAACGTGGCTCGACGGCATAGGCGCGCTGACATGAGAAGCCGGCGCGGCCGAAGCGGCGGCACCGGCTGCCAGCGGGCTGACTTTGGGCGCAGCTGGAGCCGCCGATGCGGGAACGCGAGCGGCTTTCGCGACGGCGGGCTCGGGAACGGGAGCGGCGGCCAGGAAATCCTCTCCCAGGGACGCTTCGATGTCAGCTACGAACTCGCCCAATACCGGGGCAGTCGGAGCGGCAGCCGCCGCAGTTTTGGGCTGCGCCGGCGCAGGCGCTGCGGGCTTAGAGACGGTGCCGGGCAGGAAGCCATCTCCCAGCGATGATTCGAGATCAGTAACGAATTCTTGCAGAACGGCCGGTTGAGGCGCCGGCTCGGGTTCGTGAACCACGGGCGGGGCAGGCTTGGGCGCGACCGCAGCAGGCTTCTTTACGATCGGTTCAGGCTTGGCAGATACCGGTTTCGGTTTGGCGACGGCAGGTTCGGCGGGCGCTTCGGCAACTTCCGGCGCTTCTTCGACAGGTTCCGGTTCCGGTGGCGCCGGTTCTTCGACTGCGACCGCCGATTCCCCGACCACGTCGAACGATGGCACATCGTCGGCGGTGATCTCTTCGAAAACCGGCTCGGCTCCGGCCGGAGCTTCCTTTTCCGCAGCCTCTGCGCTGGCCGCCTCGATCTCCCCGCGGAGGGCATCCAGCTTTGCCTTATCTTTGGTCAACGTCTGCAGCTTGGCCAGCGTGGCCAGCGCTTGCTCCAGCATGGAGTGGGCGATGTAGAAGCGAATTTCCTCAGCCGCCTCGTCAACCGCGGAATCGGCCATTGGAGCCGCGGCTTTCGCGGCACGAGCGGCTGGTGCGGGAGCGGGTTCAGCTTCGGCCGGCTCCTCTGCGGCCACTTCTGCGGAAGCGTCGGCTTCGACGGTAACTGAGTCATCCCACTCGGAGGATAGATCGATTTCCGTCGCGCCGGCCTCGGCGGGGGTTGACGATTCATCGACGACAGCAAATTCGGGCGCGGCGGGCGATTTGGCGTGCGCGGGCCACCGCGAAGGAGTTTCGGCTCTGACTTCTTCCTGCTCCTCCGCAGGTTCCGGCTCGGGGGCGGAGACTTCGTCCACAGCGAATTCCGCCGCGGGCTCGGACTCCTGCGCCTCGGGCGCGGGAGCGTCGATGAAAATCGGCGTCTCCTCTTCCGAAGTTGCCGGGGCAGGCGCTGTCGTGCGCTCTTCATAGCGTTGCGCCAGCTCTCCATAGCGGGTGGCTTCTTCGGGATAATCGGCGTCGGAATACACGCGCTGCAGAGTGCGGCAACAAACGGCGGCCTCGGCGAATCGGCCCGCGCGGGTATGTAAAGTGGCCAGGCGCTGGTTGATGCGGAGATCGTCGGGTGCCTGCGGTAAAGCCGCCAGCAAGGGGTCCAAGGCCTTGGCTGGCATGTTGTAAGAGATGAACAGTTCCGCGTCGGTCAAAGCGGAGCGCACGGCCAGCGCAATTTCGTCGGAATAGTGCTGATGAATGGCCGGGGCAGTGGTCTCCAGATCGTCCAACAGAACCACCGCTTCCTCCGGCGTGATGAGCTTGCTGCCGGAGGTGCCGCCAATCTGGCTGACCACCTGCTGGTAGTTCTGCATGTGCAGCGGATTCTGCGGTTCGACTTGCGCCAGTTTCTGATATAGATCGCGCGCCCGGGTAAGATCGCTCGACTGCACGCTGGCGTGGGCCAGCAGTTCCATGACTTCGCTGACGTGGCTGGTATCGCCGGCCTTATGGAAAAGGTCCAGCAACTTCTGCAGCGAATCGGGATTATCGCGCACATGGCCGATGATGGCGTGCAGGGCCTGCAGCACCTTATTGGAATTTTCCGCCAGCAGCCGTTCGGCATGCTGGTCGAAAACCTGCAGCGCGTTCTCGTACTGGCCGGCTTGCATCAAGGCATCGGCGAAGCTGGCAATCGCGGGCAGATCATTGTGTACGGTCAGCAGTTTGTTGGCGATGGTTCCCGCCTCGGAAAGCTGGCCAGCCTGCAGGTAGGCTTTGAGCAAATCGCGAAGGCCGTCGGGATTGGAATCGAGGTCGGCGATCTTCTGCAGCGTAGCCACGGCAGCGGCTGCATCGCCGGACTCGAGCAGGTTGCGGCCTTGCATCAGCAGCGCATAGGTATTGTTCGGATCGAGCTTGAGCATGCGCTGCAGCACTTCGTCGGCTTCATTCAGCGAGCCTTTGGAGCGCAGGGTTTCGGCGGCGGCGGTGAAAATCTGCCAGGCATCGTTCTTCTTGCCCAGGCGGATATAAACTTCGGCGAGGCGGATCCGCATGTTGCTGTTTTCTGGATCCATCTCGAGAATCTTTTGGAAGATGCGGACCGCATTCTCCAGTTCGCCGTTTTTCAGGAATTCTTCCGCGACCTGCAGATATTGGGCGCGGGCGTCATTAAAAAGTCCCTGCTGGGTGTAGAGTTCGGCCAGCTTGAGCAAGCTCTCGAGCGAGGGTTTGAGCTTGCAGATCTTCTTGTACATGGCGATGGCCTTGACCGTGAAGCCCTGGCTGGCATAGGCATCGCCCACCGACTTGAAACACTCGGTGGCTTTCTCGGTCTCGCCGAGGCGCGAGTAGAGATCGCCCACCGTGTTGGTAACCGTCAGATCCTTGGGATCGTTTTTGAGGACTTTTTCGTATTCGGAGATGGCATTCTGCAGCTTGCCTTGCTGGACGTACTTCTCCGCGCTGGCGAGCACCTTTTGCTTGTTGAAGCCGAACAATGCCATAAGAGCACGAACTCCAGGACCCTGGTCTCAATACAGAACCGGTTGCGCGTTGAGGGAAACTGCACCCGGGTACAGGCCACGGGGATCATCTTCCCTATCGGCAGATGGTCCACCGGACAAGGCCAATTGTACTTCTGGATGGTAGAGACCGTATGGTTACCAAGGGTTACCAAAAGGGAGTGTACCGAAGAGTTACCAAGGGAACCGGGGCTGCGGCCCGGCGTTGGGAGGATGAGCGAACAGCGTTTTGGTGCCGTCTAGTACGAATATGCTATGTGGCCGACGGCAGGTTCTGTGTATGTTCTTCGGAAAAGCTGGGGGTGTAAGAAATGGGGGACCGCAGATATGACCTGGATTCGAACTGTCTCTTGGGACGAGGCCGACGAGAAGCTGCGCCAGGCCATTGATGGCGAAAAGACGCTCTATCCAAAGGAATATGCGCAGCCGGTGCATCCCGATGCGTCTGGTGCATCGTCGATTGTGGGGTCGCACACGCTGATTCCCGACGCGCTCTATCACGCGTTCAGCACGTTTGGGGCGTTGATGTCGCCCGACCTGCCGCTGGCACGCCGCCAACACGAGATGATCGCGACCATGGTCTCGGTGACCAACCGGTGCGTGTATTGAATCGAGTCACACGCAGAGTTTCTGCGTAGGGTGACTTTGGATAAGAGCCTGGTCGAAGCGCTGGAGAAGGACTACACCACGGCGCCGATCTCGCCGCAGGATCTCGTGATGCTGGATTACGTGGTCAAGTTGACCAAGGACGCGACCAAGGTTTGGAAGGATGACATTGAACGGCTGCGGGCTGCCGGGTTCGACGATCGCGGCATTCTGCAGATCACGCTGATTGCTTCATGGTTCAACTACATCAATCGGGTGGCGGACGCTTTGGGAGTAGGGAGAGAGTAGCAAGTCGATAGACAATTTCTGGTTGTAGATTTTAGATTGCAGATTGAAAGTCCCGGGAGATTTTGATCCGCGATCTGAAGACGAAACCGTTCTGGAGCGTCAGGGCCCCGACATCCCGCCCTTCGCCAGCTACTAATACGAGAATCCCTGAATCTCATTCACATTGCCGGAGGGCCCGTCCACAAAGCCGGTTCGGGTACTCGGGTGCAGTGCGATATAGGCTGCAATTACGTTAAAGGTGTTCGAGAAACTGAATCCATTAATCGTCTCCTGAAGCACGCCATTGGTATCGTAAACGTAGATCGTGCTGCCTTTCGGGGAGGAACTTGAGGTGGGCTGCGCCACAAGAAACAGTTTGTGGATGGAGTCGTACTCGACATCCGCGCCGCTGAAAATCTGCTGTTCGCCGCTATTCGGCAGGACCACAGTGAACCCCGTCTGGGTGGTGAGGTTGTAGAATTCCACGCTGGCGTCATCTTCTGTCGTGGTGCAGGCGATGTTATCCGCCGAGTCGACGGCGATGCCGTTCACGAAGCCGAAACCGATCCCGGTGAACTCGCTGAAGGCTCCCGTCCCCAGATCGACAAGGCCGATGACCGGGCGGCAGCCGAAGCATCCGTCTCCCCCTCCCAGGATGGCCTGATTCGTCTCCGTGTTATAGGCCATGGGCGGAACGACGCTGCCGAAATTGTACGAGTCGGTGATCTTGACGATGGGGCCGAAGGTGTTGGCGGCTACGTTGGAACTGAAAACGTAAGGAATGAAGGCTCCGCTGTTGTCGTAGGCGAATACCGCATTATTCGGGCTTCCCTGTGTGCGGCTCACTTCCTTGATCAGATGCTCCGTTCCGATGGGGGGCGTCCACTTGCCGGTGAGCTTGTTGACGGGCAGGGGATTGATGGTCTGAAATGTGCGCTGAACATTCAGAAAACTGATGACGTGTTCATGTTCGACCAGGCCCACGGACTGCCCGACCACCCCCAGCGTGATGAAATCATCCTGGGTTTCGCTTCGAATCAGCACGGCGAGAATCTTGCCGGTGGTCTGATCGAAGGTCTCGACCGCGGCCGCGACGTTCCCGTTCGACAGGGTCTGCGCCTCGGCCAAGACTCCCTCGGTGCCGTTCTGATCGATATCGAAGCCGAAAATTTGTCCGCCGAACTTGCTATGCACGATCAACGGGCCGGGCGGGGAGGACAGTTCATCGGCTTGCCCGAAGGCCAGGGCAGTTACGGCGAAAAACAGTTCTAGAAAAATGGCGAAGTCTCTCGAAGGGCGCATCTCGGAGTTCTCCTTGGTTCAGCCGGGATAGAGTATGGCTCCGGCCTGGGTCGGATGTCACGGGCTTGTCAGAAAATTGTCAAAAAGCCATAGGGGAGCGGCTTTTACGGCTTGTAGGGAACGCTGTAATGGGAGGCGATGACTTGCCAACTGCCGCCGGCTTTCATCCATACATCGGTGAGGCGGTCGTGATATTCGTAAGGCTTGCCGTTGGACTCGCCTTTTTCATGGTAGGCGCCGGTAACGATGGCGGTGCTGCCATGCATGCGAACTTTCAGGTCGGAGAGTTCGGCGACTCGCACGTGAACGGCGGGGTCAGCGCTATGCGTGATGTAACCCGCCTTGCTGTAAACGCTGCCATCCTCGATGGTGATGACGAATTCGTCAGAAAGCAGGGACGAGAGAATGTCGATATCGCGCTGTTTGTAGGATTCGGTCCATTTCAGTTCCAGCGAGCGGATGGTCGCTGCATCGGACTTCTCCTGGGCCTGCAGGGCGCCAATTGAGATGGCGAGAAGGCAGAGAATCAGGGCCCAGCGGTTGCGCATATGCATGTACCCATCTTGCACAATCTGTTGCAGACCGCAAGTTCCTTGCGTAATCCCTTAACCACAGAGGACACATTGGAAGTCCTGTGAACCTTTATGTCCCCTGCGGTTAAACGTTCCTGCGCTCGAAATAACATGAAGCGGTGCGGTTGGAAAACTGTACTGCCTCAGTCCCCGGGGAATGGTGTTCCAATAGACTTTAAGAGAGGAGCTCATGCTCTCCCGAGCCGCGCGTTAACCCATGGCTGAATCGCTAGCCACGTTCTTCCTCGAACATTTTCGCAAGCATGCGGATGAGTGCGCGTACCGGCAGAGACGCGGCTACCGGATGGACTCGTTTACTTACGGCGAGATTGTGACGTTGGCAGCGGGATTCGCGAACGAGTTAGCGGCGCGGAAGGTCGACAAGGGCGATCGGGTGATGCTCTGGGCGGCGAATTCGGCCGAGTGGGTGGCTGCATTCTTTGGATGCGCCTTACGGGGCGTGGCGGCCGTGCCCATGGATGACGGCGCCTCAGCCGATTTCGCGATGCGCGTTGCTCGGCAGGTTGAGGCCAAGTTGCTGGTCGGATCGCGGGAGCATGCCCGCGACTCCGCGAAGGTTTTGCCGATTCTCACCTTCGAAGAATTAATGGCACTGCAGCACTCGGCGGCGAACGCGCAGGAATCGCGGGTAGGAACAAACGACGTCCTGCAGATTGTTTTTACTTCCGGCACGACGGCCGAGCCTAAAGGCGTGGTCATCACCCACGGGAACGTGCTGGAGAATATTGCGCCCCTGGAGCGCGAGATGCAGGGGTACCTGAAATATGAGCGCCTGGTTCATCCCATACGATTTCTGAATTTGCTGCCGCTCAGCCACGTCTTTGGGCAATTTCTGGGAATGTTTCTGCCGCCCATCCTCGGCGGCACCGTGATCTTTCAGGAGGAGTTGAAGCCTTCCGAGGTGATGAACACGATTCGCCGCGAGCGCGTCTCGGTGCTGGTGAGCGTGCCGCGAGTGCTGCAATCGTTGCAGCAGAAGATCGAACGCGATTTGGAAGATCATGGCCAGATGGCAGTATTTCGCAAGCGATTCAGCCAAGCGAAAGACAAGCATTTTCTGCGGCGCTGGTGGATCTTTCGGGCGATCCGCCGGCAATTTGGGTGGAAATTTTGGGCCTTCATTTGCGGAGGTGCGGCCCTCGACAGCCATACGGAAGAGTTCTGGCACACGCTGGGTTACGCAGCGATTCAAGGCTACGGGCTAACCGAGACGACCTCGCTGATCAGTGTGAATCATCCCTTTCGACTGGGCCGCGGATCGATCGGGAAGGTGCTGGCGGGCCGCGAGGTGAAGCTAGCCGAAGATGGAGAGATTCTGGTGCGGGGCGGAGGCGTGGCCTCGGGGTATTGGGACGAACACGGCAAGCATGCGGTGACAAATGAGCAGGGCTGGTACCGCACCGGGGACATCGGGACCCTGGATGCTGCAGGCAACCTTTATTTCAAAGGCCGCAAGAAAGATGTGATTGTCACGCCAGGCGGGACCAAGGTTTATCCCGATGATCTGGAAGCGGCGCTACGCCAGCAATCGGAGGTGAAGGACTGCGTGGTGGTGCGTATTGATCGCCGTGGGAATGCAGAGCCGTGCGCGGTGCTGATTCTGCGCCAGAAGGCCGATCTGGAGGCTGTGGTGCAGCGGGCGAATCAGTCGCTGGCGGAGTATCAGCGGATGCGAATGTGGGTGGAATGGCCGCAGGAAGATTTCCCGCGCACGAACACCCAGAAGCCACGCAGGAATGTGATCGAAGAGGTGGTGCGCGAACGCTTTCGAGAAGAAGGTCCAGACCTGGCGCAAACTACGATCCAGAAGAGCGCCCAAGACCAGAATCGACCGCTGAGCGAGCTGATTTCGCGGGTGGCTGGACACGCAGTGCCCGGGTTACGCGCGGACGCGCGTCTGGATTCGGATCTCGGTCTGAGTTCCCTCGATCGCGTGGAATTGATGGGGGCGCTGGAAGACCGCTATCAGGTGGACCTCAGCCAGGCTCGCTTCAGCGCCGCGCAGACGGTTGGCGACCTGGAACGCATGCTGCGCGGAGAAACTCCGCAACCCGTGGCTTACCACTATCCGAACTGGGTGCTGCGGTGGCCGGTGACCTGGGTGCGGTTGGCGGCGCATTATCTGCTGCTGCGCCCGGCAGTTTTCCTGCTGGGATGGCCCAGGATTGTGGGGCGCGAACATTTACGGGGAGTGGAGGGCCCGTTGCTGGTGATTTCGAATCACGTGGCAGACGTGGACCCGGGTTTCATTCTCACCGCGCTGCCGGCGCGCTTTCGGCATCGGCTGGCGACGGCGGCCGGGGGAGAGGCGCTGGAAGCCTTGCGGACGCCTTCCCCCAGTCGAAATTTTCTGCTGCGGATGTATGACTGGCTGCAGTGGTTCCTGGGCGTGTCGTTGCTCAACCTGTTTCCGCTGCCACGTGAAGCCGGCTTCCGCCAGAGCTTCTCCTATGCGGGAGCCGCGGTGGATCGTGGGTATAGCGTGCTGGTGTTTCCCGAGGGACGGCACACGAAAGATGGAAAGATGAATCCATTTCGCGCCGGCATTGGGCTATTGGCTCAGAATCTCGCGATTCCGGTTCTTCCCATGCGCATCGACGGACTTTTCGAAATCAAAAAGGCGGGAAAAAAGGTCGCTCCTCCGTTCAAAATTGTCGTGCGGATTGGAAATCCCATGGGCTTTGCGCCGGAAAGAAATCCGCAGGAAATTGCGCGGGAGTTGGAGCGTGCGGTCTCAGACCTGTGACCTCATCTTGGCAACAGAGTTTTTCATGACCATAAAACAGGCGCTAAGGCTTCATTGGTTGATGAAGAACTTAGCGCCTGCGAAGCATTCCTTACAACGAACCACGAAGGAGCAGCTACTTAATCGTTACCGACACTGGAGCGGAAGCGATCCCATTTGTAACTACCTCGAGAGATGCCGCTCCCAGCCCGATAGTGGACGGAATGTCGAACTTGGCCGAAACCGTCACCGAGCCGGTCGCCACGCCGCCGAGCCAGTTGTGCGTCTTGCAATAAACCACGGCGCCGGCCGAATCGGTGATGCGGACGATGGGGAAGTTGGTTGCGCTCTGATTGTCGTCGCCGTAGTAGGCGCCTTGAGTCAGGCCATTGAACTGCGTTCCCGCGATCAAGTTATTCGCGCTGCCGTGCGTGAGCGTGGTCTTCACGTGCGTGATCGTGGGAGCGCAACCTGAGCATGGGCTGCCCGACGGCGTATAGATCTCAACATTGCCGGAGAAATCGGTGAAGAAGACCTGGCCGGTGGGAAGAACAACCATGTTGCCGACATAAGATGAATCGATCGATGCGTTCGGCGGGGCGGTGGTCGCGTTCATGGTGGTGCCGTCCCACTCGAAGAACTTGCTGCCGGTATTGAAGACGCCGGGGCTGGTGTCGAACAGGGCGTTGCCATCTGGCAGGACCGCAGCCGGTCCGTCAGCGATATCCAACGAGCCGCCGAACTTCGGAGCCGAAGCCCAGGTGCCGGTGGAAACGGTGTAGATGGCATTGTTGGTCGTGGCGCCTGCATAGAAGACAGTCCCGTTGGGAAGGAGCGGGCCGGGTCCAAGTTCAAGCGAAGAAGGATCGACCAGGTTCACTACCGTGTTGTTAGTAGGAGTGGTCCAGGCGCCGGTGGTGGGGCTGTAAATCTGGTATCCCAGGTGGCAGCAGGAGGACTGGCCTACGTAGGCGTCGACCGTCAGGACATCGCCGCCGGGCAACAGAGTCCAGCCTTCTTCATCGTTCCAATCGAACTTGCCGGTGCCGGTGGAGGCCCAGCTGGGAGTGGCGCCGGTAAGAGTGAGGATGGCTTCCTGCGTGGTGCAGCAGTTGGCCAGCATCATGTGGCCGCTGGGCAGAATGATGCTCTGGGCATCGCCGATAGTTGTCCAACCGCTCGGCGCTGCAAGCGTGGTCCATTTGTTGGCAATCGGATTGTAGACCGCTCCTAGGGTAGTCCAGACAGCGCTGCCGTTGTTGTACTCGCCGCCCATGATAACGACCGCGCCGGAGGGAAGCAGCGACGAGGCGAAATATAGGGGGTTGTAGCCGGTGGGCAAGGTGCCGGCATTCGACCACGTACCGTTGATGTAGCTGCCGGTGGAGTCTGGCACCAAGCGGTACCAGGGATCGCTGTGGTTCTCGAAATACATGCTGTTGACCAGCACGGAGCCATCGTTGAGCAGCAACGCATGGGCAACGGGTGAAGCAGGCTTGTTGGTGGTTGGAGTCCACGTCCCCGGAGTAAATGTTCCCTGGGCCCCCGCAATGCCGCACAAGACCAGCAGCGTGAGCAGGGCAATGCTGAATTTCTGAAACCGCTTCATAGAATTTGACCTCGCAATTTTTTAAGGGTTATCGGAACGAGGCTTCGGACACGGACTCCAACTTTGATCTCCCCACAGAACGGAAAGAAGTCCCCGCGAGTCCCCCTCGAAGTCCCGAGTCGTTGGATTATACCCCGCATTGCTTCGGTGTCGAGCAGCCGGGTGCAGATTTTACAAATAATTTTTGAGACGCGGGAAGAGTTCGCAAGAAGTTGCAAACTTCAATCCCCGATTGTCTGCAAGATCTCTTGAACTCCGCGCCAGTACAGGCTTTTCATGAAGCGCAAAGACTCAGGGTCGAAAGACTCATGCGCTCGCGCAATGGTCTTTGCGAGCCTTTACTCTTCATCCAACTCAATTTCAAAATCATTCGCATTTGCCTGCAAGTTGATCTCGGGAGTTTGCGATTCGCGCAGCCGGCGATTGAGCGAGGGCAGATCGGAGTTCTTGAGTTGATCCCAACGTTTGAGCGGATCGGAACTGCCGCGAGCAGTGGCCGCCAGCGCTTCCGCTTGCGCTGCCGTAGGCTCCGCATCGGCCTGCCAGATCTCCTGGTACAGCGTACCGGCTTCCCCGCTGAGCCGGGTCAGCGTGGGTTCCGGCGATGGGGGCGCAAGAAACCCTCCGGGCGTACCGAGCAGTAGGTTGAGTTTCTTCCGAAATTCCTCGACCGCATCTTTGATCTGGGAATTGGTTTGCGAACCCAGTTTGTCCAGCTGGGCGCGCATCGAGTTGCCTTGGCTGACAGCTCCCGAAAGCTTGGTCACCATCGACGCCAGACGCATCTCGGCCTGAAATTTTTTCTTTAGCCCGGCGGCAGATGTCTTAACGCGCGGATCCATCTTGATGGTCAATGGAGATGTGGATGTTTTCCCGTCGACCGTGAGGCGCACCGTGTAGGCCCCCGGGAGAACGGTCGGACCGAGCGGGTAGCGCGGAGTGTCGTGAGGAATAGCTGCAATCGGATAGTCGTGGCGTGTGGAGGTGGGCGCGGGGTAATGCAGGCCCCAAATCCAGCGATGCATTCCCGGCTCCGTCGACAAATGCTGCGGACTTCGCAGCCAGTACAACGGGATCAATTGTTTTTGAAGTTCTTCTTCGGTAACGGTGGGTTTGTCGGTATTGGAGTAGCGACGGATGAGGTGATTCTGCCCGTCGAGAATTTCGAGTGTGACGTTGGTAGCTGCCGCAGGCAGATAGTAATCGAGGATTGCGCCATCGGGAGGATTCGGAGCGGCGGGCTCGTCGGGCGGGAGAGGCGTGTCGGTATTGGTATCGCGCTGCATGCGATAGGCGGGTGCGGGGGCAAACAGATGGACGGAACTCGCCAGAGTTGCCGATGCCTCGCGTAAAGGCTCGATGTCGTCAATGATCCAAAAACCGCGGCCATGCGTGGCAACGATCAGGTCGTCGTCGTGGATCCAGAGATCGCGCATCGAGGTGTGCGGCAGGTTGAGCTGCAACGATTGCCAGTGATCGCCGTCATCAAACGAAACCCAGACGGCATTTTCTGTTCCCGCGAAGAGCAAGCCTTTGCGGACGCGATCCTCACGCACGGTGTCGACCGGTCCGAAATCGGGCAGGCCGGAGGTGATCAGTTGCCAGCTTTTTCCGCCATCGTGGGTGCGATAGATGTACGGGTGCATGTCATTAATGCGGAAGCGGCTCACCGAGGCGTAGGCGGTTTGCTCGTCGAAATGGGAGGCGGAAATCTGGGTGACTTTGCTCCACGGCGTCAGCTCTTTGGGCGCGATGTCGGACCAATTTTTCCCGCCGTCACGCGTAATCCAGAGCAGGCCATCGTCGGTTCCTGCCCAGAGAGTGTCGACCTTCTTGAAGGAAGGTGCGAGCGCGTAGATCACGCCGCGCTGCTTGTCGGCGCCTTTATTCATCAGCGATCCCACACTTTCCGGCGCGCCCGGATTTTGGCGAGTCAGGTCCTTGCTGATGGCCTGCCAGGAGTTTCCACCATCAGTGGTTTTGAACAGGACGTTGGTCGCGTAATAGAGCGTGTGCGGATCGACCGGAGAAAACATGAGCGGTTCGGTACGATCGGCGCGGTAATCAGGGCTGCGCAGCGGGATGGGCGTAACGTTCTGCACTTCACCCGTGGACCGATGATATTTTGAAACTTCGGTGCGCCCGCCCCCATAGACGATGTCGGGATCTAGCGGATCAGGAGCGACATAGCCATACTCGATGACGCCGACGGGATGCCAGTCGCGGAAGGTGATTTCGCCGTCGTTGCCCCGCGTCAGGGTGCATACGGAACCACTCTCCTGCTGTCCGGCGCAGACGTGATAGGGAAATTCGTTATCGGCAATCGCATGATAGAGCTGGGCGGTGGGCTGGTTGTACCACGAGCTCCAGGTCTGCCCGCGGTTGACCGTGACGAGAGCGCCCTGATCGCTCACCAGAAGAATGATGTTGCCGTTATGGGGATTGATCCAGAGGTTCTGGTAATCGTCGCCGCCGGGCGCGCCGCGGAAGCCGGACCAGGTCTTGCCTCCGTCGGTCGAGCGCATGGTGACCGTGCTGGCAACATAAACCGTGTCGGGATCGAACGGATCGACCTTAGGTATCGGCAGATCGCCGCCGCCGATGCGGCCCGAAGGACGAGGATCGTCGGTGATTTGCGTCCAGCTATCGCCGGCATCATCGGAGCGATACACCCCGAGTTTTCCTGCGGCTGTGCCCACCGTGGCGTACAGGCGGCGGGGATCGCTGGGCGCGATGGCGACGTAGATCTGCGAGAGATCTTTGGGCAGGCCGTTGGTCAGTTGCTGCCAAGTGCTGCCGCCGTCGGTTGACTTGAAGAGTCCCCCGCCCGTGCCGTTGAATTCGTTTCCATCCTCCCACGGGCCCTCGCGGACTTCCCACATGGAGGCGTAAATCGTATCCGGATCGGAGGCTTCGATCTCGACGTCGGAGGCGCCGGTGTTCTCATCCTTGGAAATCACTTTCTGCCAGTTCTGGCCGCCATCGAGCGAGCGATAAAGTCCGCGCTCCTGGCTCGGACCGTAAGGATGACCGAGCACGGCGGCGAAAACTTTATTGGCATCACGCGGATCGACCGCGAGCGCCGGAATCTGCTCGCCATCGCGCAGACCGAGATGCGTCCAGGTTTTGCCCGCGTCCGTGGACTTGTAGATACCGTTGCCGACGGAAAGGTCGGGACGGTGCAATCCTTCGCCACTGGCGACATAGACGATGTTGGGATCGGAGGGAGCAACCGCAATGGCGCCGACGGATTGAGTCGGTTCCTGATCGAAGATCGGATTCCAGGTGCGGCCGTAGTCGTCAGACTTCCAGACTCCGCCGTTCACCTGGCCCATGTAAAAAACGTTGGGCTGGCTGGGAACGCCGCAGGCCGCGCGCGTGCGCCCGCCTCGCAACGGCCCCACCATGCGCCAGTGCAGATCCTGATAAGTATTTTCGGGAACCTGGGTCCAACCGAACGTTGCGGTGAAAAGAATGGTTGAGAACAGAAAGAAACGAAGGATGACTCCGGATCGATTCATCTGGCCCCCTCGAGCAAAACACGGCAAGGTACCTAGAATAAATCAAAATTGCAGTGATCGTACGGCGGGTGGCCGATGGCCGACAGCCAAAGCCGCTTCAGCCGCCAGATCAAGTCTCATCCCCGGCGATAAATTCGCTTGGGCCATTCCCGCGGCGCGGTTATGATGTCGAAGCTTTCCGGCAGACCAATGAGTCCCCTGCATCGCCAGAAAACTCGCCGGCTCGTTCTGAGCACGCTTCTGTGCACGCTTCTGGTCGGCCTGTTCTCGGTTGTGGCTGGGGAAGCCGGTCGGGCAGCTGCGGCAGCCTTGCCGCAAGATCAGGGACTCAAGCCGATTCTGAGCTACATTTCGACGGCCTGGGACACGCTGACGCGCTCCATGACCGAGTGCAAGAGCGTTGTCGATCCGAAAATCGCGGCAAGCTCAGTGTTGTATTTGCCCGCGGGATTTCCCGAGCCGGCAGCCTTGAAGACCCTGAGCGGCGATTGCAAAGTGCGCGTCGAACACCTGGCGATGCCGATTCATCAACTGGGCGAGGTCAATACCAGCAACATCGATCCGCCGGGCCTGCTCTATCTGCCCAACAAATATGTGGTGCCGGGCGGACGCTTCAACGAGATGTACGGCTGGGACAGCTATTTCATCATTCGCGGCTTGCTGCGCGCCGGACGCGTGGAGCTGGCGCGCGGCATGGTCGACAACTTCTTCTTCGAAATCGAAAACTATGGGGCCATGCTCAATGCGAATCGCACCTATTATCTGACGCGCTCGCAGCCTCCCTTTCTCAGTTCGATGTTTGTGGATGTATACGAGTCGATGCCAAAGCAGCCGGCGGGGAAAGATGCTGCTGCCAATCGGGTCTGGCTCGAGCGGGCCTATGCCGATCTGGAAAAAGACTATGAAATGTGGACGCGCGATCCGCACCTGGCGGGGCAGACGGGGCTGTCCCGTTATTACGATTTCGGCGAGGGCCCGCCGCCCGAGGCGGTGAAGGATGAAACCGGGTTTTACAAGAAGGTCGCGGAATATTTCTTTTTCCATCCCGGCCAGGCCGACGAATACGTGTGGGCGACCAAGCCTGGGGTGAAGCAGCCAGTCGCAGGATCGGCGTATTCGCTCCAGGTTTGTGACGTACCGTCCGCCAACGAGTCACCAGCATGCGAACCGGTTCGATCATTCAAGCTGAGCGCCGACTACTACAAGGGCGACCGCTCGATGCGGGAATCCGGCTTCGACGTGAGCTTCCGCTTTGGACCGTTTGGGGCGGCGACCCATCATTACGCTCCAGTGTGCTTGAACACGCTGCTCTACAAGACGGAAAAAGATCTGGCGCAAATCAGCCTGTGGCTGGGCCATCAGGACAACGCGAGCCAGTGGAATCAGCGTGCGGAAGCGCGCAAAAAGCTCATCAACCAGTATCTGTGGAATCAGGAGGCTGGACTTTTCTTCGATTTCAATTTCGTGACCAACCAGATGTCGGATTATCAGTACGCGACCACGTTCTATCCACTGTGGGCGGGGCTGGCGACGCCGGAGCAGGCAAAGGCGGTGGCGGAAAATCTAAAGATTTTCGAACGGCCCGGCGGCATTCCGATGAGCAACTTCGATAGTGGCGCGCAGTGGGATTTGCCCTACGGCTGGGGAAACATCGAAATGCTCGCGATTGATGGCCTGCGCCGCTATGGCTACAACGCCGACGCGGATCGCGTCTCGTATGAGTTCCTGTCGACGGTAGCGGAAAATTTTCGGCGCGACGGCAATATCCGTGAAAAGTACAACGTCGTGACCAAGTCATCCGAGGCGCACGCCGAACTCGGATACCACATGAATGTGGTCGGCTTCGGCTGGACCAACGCGGCCTTTCTCGAACTGCTGCACGGCTTGCCCAAGGAGATGGTGGAACGGCTGGAGCACGAGCAGAACCGGCCCTTGCCGGCTGCGAAGTAGTTCTCTCTGGCGATTGACGCCTGCATGGCCTCCTCCTAAGATAAAAATCTCCGCTTTCCACTCATGATCAATCGAACAATTTCGCATTACCGCACTACCGGGCAGTTGGGCAGCGGCGGGATGGGCGTGGTGTATGAGGCGGAGGATCTGAATCTGGGGCGGAAGGTCGCTCTGAAGTTTTTGCCGCCGCCATTAGCCCGCGATCAGAACGCGCTGGACCGATTTCTGCTGGAGGCGCGCGCGGCCTCGGCCCTGAATCATCCCAACATTTGCACGATCTATGCGGTGGAAACTGCGCCCGGTGATGACGGCCAGCCCCAATCATTCATCGCGATGGAACTTCTGGAGGGGCAGAACCTGGCGCAAAAGCTCGTCTCCGGGCCGATGCCGCTCGATCGCCTCCTCGATATCGCCATTCAATTGGCCGATGCTCTCGACGCGGCGTAGTTCAGCCCGAAGGCGCACAGACTGGATTGGACGCGCGACCCACAGTCGGGGAGGCGAACGGCCTTTTTTCGAAGCGGGGGTATTGTTGCTCCCGCCGATTGGCTCCCTGATGGGCGTGGTCTGATCGTTCTCTATCGCGACAGCAGCTCGAACTTCAGCCGAGCGCAGATTGCGCGCATTTCGTATCCCGAAGGCGTCATGACATCTTTGACGCGGGATGCCGGTGACTACGCAGCGGTCAGTGTCGCCCGCATGACTCCTATTCTCGCAGCGGTAGCCAGCGACGAGCGCTGGGACGTGCAGATGGTAAATGCGGAAAAATCAGAAAACAACTCTGCAGTCACCCTTGTCACCGAATCCAGTCAAGACACGAGTGTGAGTTGGACCGCAGACGGGAAGGTGATGACAGATAAGAAGTACGCTCTCCACGAAGTGGATCCCGGGACTTTAGCCCAATCAGCATTCGGGAACACCCCAGACGTTCCCGAGTTCCAGCCAAACTCATGCCGTGACGGCCGCATCGTCCTCGCGAGGTACTCTCCGGAGGCCAAAGAAATCAGCATTTGGAGCAAGGATTCCTGGGGATAGAATCCAAGGAAACTGACCAGCGGCATGCTGGACTATTATCCGCAGTGCTCACCCGACATGCGCTGGATCTACTATCGCGACGAAGCCACCGATCTGATCATGCGGGTGCCGATCGACGGGGGTACAGCGCAAAGGATTTCCGAATTGCCGGCGCCAAATCAATTCGATATTTCGCCGGACGGAACCGCGGTACTGTTTATCACAGTCAGCCACACCGAGGGACACAAAGAAAAACTGCTGGAAGTCGCGGCGGATAGCGGTCGGGTGAAGCGCGAGATCATGATGCAGAAGCCGCACGTGGGCCGGATCCAGTATTTCCGTCGACGGCAAGGCGCTGGAATATGTCGTGCGCGAAAACGGCGTCGATAACATCTGGCGGCAGCCGCTGAACGGCTCCGCAGGAAAATGGGAAACGACGTTCAGTTCGGAGCACATCGGCCAGTTTCGCTGGTCTCCAGATGGCAAACAGCTGGCGCTGGTGCGCGGCCACACCGACTCTGATGTGGTGTTGATTCGAGATCAGCGACAGTGAGAGCAGGATCACGGGCTAGGTATCAGTGGGCAGTGATCAGTAACAGCCTTCACTCCCGTGGCCTGTACTGGCCACTGACCACTAATCTCTGGCCTCTAGCCCCTGACCTCTAGCCCCCTGACCCCTGGCCTCTAAAAACTAAAGGCGGCCATCGCTGGCCGCCCTTATGCGAGTTGTCTTGCTGTGAAGCGCGGTTTAGACGCCCTTGACGTTCTCTGCCTGCCAGCCCTTGGGGCCTTTGACCACGTCAAACTGTACTTGCTGACCTTCCTGGAGGCTGCGGAATCCGCTGGCCTGAATGGCGGAGAAATGCACGAAGACATCCTCGCCGTTCTGGCGGCTGATGAATCCATAGCCCTTGGCGTCGTTAAACCACTTCACTGTTCCTGTTTCCATGTTGATGCAATGTTCCTTTTCTTGATGTAGCGCTGAAGCTTTCAGGATTCTTCTGCAGGCAGGTCACACGCTGGGTTAAGCGGAGATGCATGTACTGCGAGGAACTCTAAAGTCAAACGCATCTTCATTGTACGTTAGAGTGCTCCAAAATAGCTACATAATTCGTATTAGGGGATGTCTAAACGATTGATGGCCGGAGTGTTATGCGTGCTTGTCCAAATCCCGGCGCGAGCCCGAGTTTGCCACCTTTTCGGAAAACCATCATCATAGAAGCATGCGTTGGCGGATTCCCTTACTAGTGCTGGTGCTCACGGCCGGCCCGGCATGGGCCGGCATTGTCGAGAACGTGCGCATTGCCCTCATGCAGAACAATTTTTCGGCCGCCGAGGCCGAGTTGAATTCTTATCGCAATCAACGAGGCACTGACCCGGAATATCTGGACGCGTATTCGTGGCTGGGGCGTGCCGCACTCGATCAAGGTCAATACGACCAGGCTGCTGCCTATGCGAAGCAGACTAAGGCGCTCGCCCTGGAACAACTGAAACAGCGTCCGCTCGACGCGGAGCCGCATTTGCCGCTGGCCTTGGGCGCGGCGCTGGAGATCCAGTCGCAAGTGCTTGCGGCCCGCGGGCAGCGGACGCAGGCCATCGCCTTGCTGCAGTCTGCGCTGCGGACGTACGGGAATACGTCCATCCACGATCGGCTGCAGAAGAATCTGAATTTGCTTTCGTTTCAGGGGAGGATCGCGCCGGCGTTGAAAGAGGATCAATTTCTCGGGGCGGATCTGCCGTCGCTGAAGGGATCGCCAGTGCTGCTGTTTTTCTGGGCGCACTGGTGCGCCGACTGCAAGGCCGAAGCCCCGATCATCGCGCAGCTGCGTTTGGAGTTTGCCAACAGGGGATTGAAGGTGATCGGGCCCACGCGCCTCTACGGCTATACCGCGCAGGATCCGCAGGCGCCGCCGAGCGAAGAGATCCAATATATCGAAGCAGTTCGGCGGCGGTTCTATGGCGGATTGCTCGACATGCCGGTGCCCATCAACACGCACAACTTCGAAGTTTATGGAGCATCGACGACGCCGACGCTAGTACTGCTGGATCGCGCCGGGAAGGTGGCGATGTACCATCCGGGCGCGCTGCCCTATGGGGAGTTAAGGGCAGAGGTCGAGAAAGTTGTAGCGAAATAGGCGGGAGCCGTTGCCGAACTGGGGGCAACCGCTATTTCTTTTGCTGCGAAAGGCTGAGTCCCGAGGACGCGACAAGGAGTCTGCCCTCGTCTTCATTCACGAGGTCCAAATCGATCGAGGCTCCATCACCAGCTTTGCCACTCGTCGGGCTGGCGCTGGTTCGGGCTCGGAGGTAATAGACCGCGCCAGACTCCGCTGTGAAGCTGGTCAGCGAGACGAGGCGGCCGTTGGGCAGAAATCCAGAAATCCAGTCGGTGCACAAATGATGTTTACCGGGCTCGACTGAAAAAGAAAAATACGAATTTCCACGGTTGGCTCCAACCCACGTGCCATCAACGCCGATCCTTGTGGTTACGTCGTTCACAACCTTGAATTTTTGATCTTCTACAACATAGACCAAAGCTTTCCCCGGATCGGGCTGTGCGAGCTGATGCTCATTGTTGTTAGTCTTTATGACGAATTGAACGTTGCTGGGGCCGCAAGCAGATTCGGCGGCGGCGACGGATAAATCCTGGGCGAATGCTGAAACTGAGAAGAGAAATACCACCAGAACAGTTTTCATATCTCGCCTCCCTCTGAACCGAGCGTCACGCGAGACTGCCTGCTGCTCATGATAGACATGAAAACGGTCACCAAACGTATGAGTTTGGTCAAGTTTTGCAACGGCAGTCAGTATCCTTCGCGAGATATCCGCGCTGCGCGAATAGATTACTGTCCTTCCACTTCCTTCAGCCTGCCAGTTTTTACATCGTAGACAAATCCCCGCACTGGAATGTGCTTGGGAATCCAAGGATGCGATTTCACGCGCCGCATCTGCTCGCGCACATTTGCTTCGAGGTCGTCGAAAGCGTGGAAATGAGCGGGTTCACTGGCGACTACGCCCATCTTCTCGGTCAGGCGCGCCCTCAATTCGTATTCCTGCACCTTCAGGAGGCCGCAATCGGTGTGGTTGATGATGATGAACTCCTGCGTGTCGAGCAGATGATGCGAGATGATCAGTGAGCGCAAGGCGTCGTCGGTGGCAATACCTCCGGCGTTGCGGATCATGTGGGCGTCGCCGGGATGCAGGCCGAGGCAGTGCTCGAACAGGATGCGGGAGTCCATGCAGGCGAGCACTGCGACGTGACGCTTGGGGCGGACGGAAAGCTCGCCCAGAGTGAAATTGCGCGCGAAAGCTTCGTTGGCTCGTAACAGTTCGTCGGCAACGGACAAGGGAGGTGCTCCTGGAACTTCTCGAAGTTATCTCTCAGCGTAGCAGTTTCTGAATAGCGGTTGCGCGGGAAACGCCAATTTTCGCTGAGAACTGAGAAGCAATCTCATATTGAACCTAGAAAGTAAGCTGCCTCTGCCCCAGGGGCTAAAGCCCGCGTGATTCGCGACATCAGACGGCACGGCTGAAGCCGTGCCCTTCCCAAAACCGATTTATGAGATGGCTTTTGAGAACTGACAACTGAGAACTATTTACAATCGGCGCGTGAACCTCGATGACACCATTGTGGCGATTGCGACCCCTCCCGGACGCGGCGGGATTGGCGTCGTGCGCCTGTCGGGGCCGCAAGCGCTTGAGATCGCAAGGCCGATGCTGCAGCTGAGGCACGAGTTGGAGCCGGGACGGGCGGTGTTTGGAGAACTGATCGACGATTGGTTGACCCACAAAGTCAAAACCCCCACCCTGTCTCGCAAAAGCTGCGAGACAAGAGTGGGGCAATTGCAAGATTCTTCTCGCATCGACGAGGTCGTGGTCACCTATTTTGCCAAGCCGCACTCTTACACGACTGACGACGTTATCGAAATTTCGGCGCATGGATCGCCGGTAGTGCTGCGTCATATTGCCGAGCTGTGTGTGGCAGCGGGGGCGCGGTTGGCGGAGCCGGGAGAGTTCACCATGCGCGCGTTTCTTAATGGGCGCATCGATCTCACCCAGGCCGAAGCGGTGCGCGACCTGATCGACTCGCAGACGTTGTATCAGGCCAAAGTCGCCGCCCAGCAATTGGAAGGCGCGCTCTCGCGCCGGCTGCAGCCGATCAAGCAGAAGTTAGTCGAATTGGTCGCGGTGCTCGAAGCCGGGATTGATTTTGCCGAGGACGACGTTTCGGTCATGCCCGACACGAAAATCCTCCAACACATCGCCGCGGTGCGCGCGCCACTCGAGCAACTCAGCGCCAGCTTTGCCTACGGGAAAATCGTGCACGAAGGATTGACGCTGGCCATTGTGGGCCGGCCGAACGTCGGGAAGTCTAGCCTGTTCAACCAGTTGGTCGAACGCGAGCGCGCCATTGTCACGGCGACTCCGGGGACCACGCGGGATCTGGTCAGCGAAACGGTCTCCCTTGGCGGCATCCCGGTCAAACTCGTCGACACGGCGGGAATTCGGCAGGCTCTGGATGAGGCCGAGTCCATCGGCATTCAGAAATCCATGGAGGCTCTGGCCGATGCCGATCTGGTGCTGGTGGTGCTCGACGGATCGCAGGCGGTGACGGCGGAGGATGAGCAGTTGCTGCAACAGGCGGAGGCCCGGCCAGTCGTTATAGTGCTGAATAAAATTGATCTAAGCCCCCAGCGTCAGGAGTCGGTGGCCAGTGGTCAGCGGGTGGTGATTCGCACTTCGGCTCTGACTGGCGCAGGCATCGGGGAGCTACGCGCCGCAATTCTGCGGCACGTACGCGGAGAAGCTGGCGGGCAAGTCGAGGCCGGATTTCTCACCAACATTCGCCATCAAGGATTGATCAAAGATTCGCTGGCCGGGCTGGAGGCCGCGAAGACTGCGGTGGCAGGAAAAATTCCGCATGAGATGCTGCTGCTGGATCTTTACACCGCACTGCGACCGCTGGATGCGATGACCGGCGCGACTACGACGGACGACATCCTCAACTTAATCTTCAGCACGTTCTGCATCGGCAAGTAAGCGTCGGCTCGGGTGCTCAGCGCTCGGCAATCCGGCGCGGATCTTCGATAAATCTGGCCGTGACCGCTCCAAAAATGAAGCCGCCCACGTGGGCCAGGTACGCCACTCCTCCGGTCTGCACGTTGGCCACAGATCCAGCGTTCCAGAGCTGAATGAGAAACCACACCCCGATCAAGAGCGCGGCGGGAATCAAAGTGACCCGCACAAAAATGAAAATGATCAGCAGCGAGCGCATGCGATCGCGAGGATAAGTCACCAGGAAGGCGCCCATCACGGCGGCTATGGCGCCGCTGGCGCCCAGGTTTGGAATCGTCGAACTGGGGCTGGCGGCGACCTGCGCCAGCATCGCTACCACGCCGCCCACCAGGTAGAACACGGCATAGCGCACCGGGTTCATGGCATCTTCGATCTCCGGGCCAAAAGCCCAAAAGAAAACCATATTGCCGATGATGTGGAGCCAGCCGCCATGCATGAACATCGCGGTCAGAATTGTGATCCAGTGGTGACCTGCGACGATGTCGGCGGGGACTACCGACCATTTCGCGACGAATGCGTCCCCGTTCATCAATTCGGCGATGAACACAACCACATTGATGACCACAATCGATGCGGTCACGACCGGGACATGCCGGGGGCGTCGTGTTGCGTCGGATAGAGGGACTACGGTTCCCACTCAGTCGTCTCCACTCACGCACCGGGTGCGCGCTTAGCCGGGGCCGAAGGTCGTAAAGGTTCAGGCTGCTTTTTTCAGCGGCAACTCAGCCAGCACATGCCGCGCAGCCATGGAAATCGCCAGACGTGACACGCCGCTGAACAGCATGCTGATCCCTACCAGCGTGCCGATGACCCACTCCGTGCTCGAGGGCCACGTTCTCCAAATCAGCACGGCGAGAACCAGGCTGACGATGCCGTCGAGCAGCAACCAGTTCGAACCTCGCATGGGACGCAGACGAAAAGACAAGACGAATTCCAGCACGCTCTCAGCGAGCAAATAACCCGCAAGCAAAAGAGTGAGGGCGGCTAATCCCGCGACGGGGTGAAGCAGCGCGTAGACGCCCACCGCGATATAGAGGATGCTCAGCAAAAGCTCCCAGACCAGCCCGCCCGCGGTCCGCATGTGCCAGGCAAAGACCAGGTGAAAGGCACCGCTCAGGATCAGCAGCCAGGCAACAGCCAGAAGCACTGCGATTCCCGCTGCGGGCGGAATCACAATGGCAAGAACTCCAGCAACGATCATCAGAACGCTAAGCCCGATCGACCATCCCACTGATTGCTTCGCGATTGTTCCCAGTGACGTCATATTGATGACCTCCTCGGTGCGATTCGTTTCGCGGGAGGAATTATATGCCCGTCCTGCCGGCTGAGGAGCGCCTTATCTGCGCTGAGGCGAGCCCTCGTTGGAAGGGGCGAAGGAAGAAGAAGCGGACACTATTTGGACAGTGCGGCGAGGGCTGCGCGGAACAGAGCATCGAACGATCCGCCTTTCCCGCTCTTGGTTGCCAGTTCGAGCGCCTTTTCTGCGGCGGCGCGCTGATACCCAAGGTTGACCAGCGCCGAGAGCACGTCTTCTTCGGTCACGCTCAGAGTTGAGACAGGCCGGGTGGCCGCGGTCCCCGCTTCGGGCAGCTTGTCGCGGAGTTCGAGCACCATGCGCTCGGCTGTCTTTTTCCCGATGCCGGGGATACGGGTGAGGCGCGCGACGTCGTTGCCGCGAATGGCTCCCACCATTTCATCGGCGGCCATGCCACTCAGAATGGTGATGGCTAGCTTGGGTCCGATGCCGCTCACCGTGATCAGTTTTTCAAACAGCAATTTCTCCGAAGGCCGTAAGAAACCGTAGAGCGCGATCACGTCTTCGCGAACATGCGTGTGAATGTGCAGGGCGACGTCGGCGCCGAGCGCGGGCAATTCGGAGAATGTGGGCACACTGATGGTGACGTCGTAGCCGACGCCGGCGGTTTCGACAATCGCCTGGTTGGGATGTTTGGCGAGCAGCTTTCCGCGCAAGTGGGCAATCATGCTGCCGACATTGTAGCGGGTGACTGCGGTCTTGGGTCGAAGGTGTTAGGTCTTTGCAAACAGGCGCCCGACCTCAGGCGTCCGACCTCAAGCCCAGACCTAAGACCCAAGACCTACAACCCAAACCTAGCCAGACCGTGAAACTTGACAAGCTGAATTCCATAGGGTCATAATTGACACTGTCATGAATGACCTATTAATCTTGGCAATGATGCTGGACGAACCCAAGTACGGATACCAGCTTAAGCGCGAGGCGGCTTGGATCATGGGTCACCAGGCTCTGCATAACAACCTGGTGTATCCCCTGCTGCGGCGATTTCTCGAAGCAGGCTGGGTGGGCAAGAAAGCGGTGCCGGGAGAGCGCGGCCAGACCCGCCAGCAATATGCGTTGACCGCAGCGGGACGGCGGAATCTGTTCGAACGGATGAGCCAGTTCGGCGATGCCGAGGCCTCCTCCGAAGCCGCCTTCCATCTGCGAGTCGGGTTATTGGGTGCGCTCAAGCCCAAGACCCGCCAACAGATTCTTGTGGGGCGGGAGATTTATCTGCGCCGGCGGGATCAGAAGCTGCAAGAACTCCAAGCCCACATGGAACTGGGCAAGTTCGGCGAGGAGATCGTCCGCCACATGAGGACGCAAATTGAAATGGAACTCGAATGGATTCGGCGCCTGCGCCGGATGGCAAAGAACGGTTGACGATCGCACCTTCTTACCGGCGCGAATTCGACCAAGAAAGCAAGGGAAATTATGAAGGGCCTTACCCTCTGGCAGATTGAGATGATCCCCTGGTACGCGTTCGGCGGGTATTGGCTGATTACGTGGTTGCGCGTGAAGCCTACCAAGGCCAAAGAGCCGCTGGCGAGCCGGCTGGCAACGATCGTCCCGCTCGTAATCGCATTTGAACTTTTGTTTTTTCCCGGCCTGCGGGTGGGACCGCTGCGCTTGCGATTTCTTCCAGAAGATCAGTGGATCGCCTGGACCGGGGTCGCCTGGACCAGTCTGGGCGCTGCAGTTGCGATCTGGGCGCGCTATTGCCTGGGCGAGTACTGGAGTGCGCGTGTGAGCTTGAAAGAAGGACATCGGATCATTCGCTCCGGTCCGTACGCATATGTGAGACACCCGATTTACGCCGGTATGGGTTTGGGAGCGGTCGGAACGGCAATCGTCGTCGGAGAGTGGCGCGGCGTTCTCGCGGTCGCCCTGGTGCTGGCGGTGCACTCGCTCAAGGCCTTGCGCGAAGAGGCTTTGCTGCTTCAGGAGTTTGGGGAAGAGTACGTACTATACCGGCGGCGCACGGGGTTCTTGATTCCGCGTTTGTGGGGCGGCGCTGGGATGGACACTCAGGCGGGACCCACTTAGAATCGGGAGACAGTTCTCGGTGGGCGATTGTATGCTGTGGGAAAAGTCCAGCTTCCGACTCATCAGGTTCCGGCTGATTTTGCTAGGGATGGCCGTTCTGGTCTGTGCCGACCTGGCGCGAGCACAACAGGGCTTCGATCTTGATGGACGGGCAGTGAATCCCTTTGCCGCCAGCTCCGGGAAGATCGTCGTGCTGGTTTTTGTGCGCCGCGACTGCCCGGTCTCGGGCCGTTACGCTCCTGCCATTCAGCAGATCAGCAAACGCTACGCCGCGACCGCGAGCTTCTGGCTGGTGTATCCCGATAAAAGCGAGAGTTCACAGGCGATCCGCAAATCCGTGGCGGATTTTGGATACCGCTTGCCGGTGCTGCGCGATCCGCAGCATGAACTGGTCAAGTTGAGTCATGTGCAGATCACGCCGGAGGTTGCAGTGTTCGACCGCCATCATCGCCTGGTATACGACGGACGCATTGATGATTGGTATATCGATCTGAGCCGCGCCCGGCCAGCCCCCACTACGCACGAATTGCAAGACGCGATCAACGCAGCGAGCAGCGGCGGGTCCGTCGCGCCAAGGGAAGTCAGGGGAGTGGGATGTTACATTTCCGATCTCGATTGATCTCCCCGGGACATGGGATTCTGCTGGCGTTGGCTTGTGTGAGTTTGCCCCTCGTGGCCCGCCCGCTCTCGCCTCCATCGCAAGCCGGCAGCGCCCAGGTGACGTTCAATCACGACATTGCGCCGATCATGTTTCACTCCTGCGCCACCTGTCACCGGCCAGGGGAAGCAGCGCCCTTCTCGCTGTTGACCTATGCCAACGCCAAGAAGCACGCCCACCAGATTGTCGATGTGACCAAGTCGCGCATTATGCCGCCCTGGCTGCCGGAGCCGCAGGAATTGAAATTCGCCGATGAGATGCGCTTGTCGGACGCGGAAATCAATTTGATTGAGCGCTGGGTCGAGCAAGGCGCGGTGGAGGGCAATCCCGCCGACCTGCCGCCGCAGCCTAAATTCGTGCAGGGCTGGAGGCTCGGAAAGCCCGATATGATTCTTACGGCGGAGAAGCCGCTGGTCCTTCCGCCGCAGGGAACGGACACATACTGGAACTTCATTTTCCGGGTGCCGATCCAGGAGACGCGGTGGGTGAAGGCGGTTGAAATTCGTCCCGGCGATAAGCAGTACGTGCACCACGCCAATATTCTGGTGGATCGCGAGGGCGCATCGCGCAGGCGCGAGAGCGAGCCGGGTGCGGGTTTTGGCGGCATGGAGATTCGCATCGATTCGCGGGTCTTCGATCCCGATAGCCACCTGCTGTTTTGGAAGCCGGGCACGATTCCGTATGTTGAGCCCGAAGGAATGGCGCTCCGCCTCGATCGAGGAACCGACCTCGTCCTGAACACGCATCTGCAGCCATCGGGAAAGCCGGAGGTGATCCAACCCAGCATCGGGCTCTATTTCACTCCGCATGCGGCGACGAAATTTCCCATGCTGCTGCAGCTGGAAAACGATCTGAAACTCGACATTCCGGCGGGAGATAGCAATTTTGTGGTCAGCGACGATTTCACGCTTCCCGTCGACGTAGAACTGCTGGCGATTTACCCGCACGCGCATTATCTGGGAAAAGATATTCAAGCGCTGGCCACACTGCCCGATGGCACGAAGAAGACGCTGATCCACATTCCACAATGGAATCTGAACTGGCAAGCGGTTTATCGCTATGCCGGACCGGTGCTGCTGCCGAAAGGGACAACGGTCAGCCTGCGCTACATCTACGACAATTCGGACCAGAATCCGATGAATCCAAATCATCCTCCGATTCAGGTCCGGGGCGGCAACCGATCGACCGACGAGATGTGCCACTTGTGGCTACAGGTGCTGCCGGTGAATTTCGATCCGGCGCAGGGCGATCCGCGCATGGCGTTGCAGCAGGCGTTGTCGCGGCACGAGATCGAGAAGAATCCTGCCGATTTCGAGGCGCACTACAATCTGGCGGCGATGCTGCAGGCAAAGAACGATCTGGAGGGCGCAATCGCAGAATTCTCAGAGGCGGTGCGCTTGCGTCCGCAGGATGCGACCGGGAACAATGCCTTAGGAGCGGCGCTGGTGGCGGCTGGTCATCCCGGCCAGGCGGCAGGATATTTGCAGACGGCATTGCAGACGCGGCCGGATTATTTCGACGCCCACTACAATCTTGGTTTTGCGCTGGCCGGGCAGAATGATTTCGCGGCCGCGGCCGAGCAGTTCCGACTCGCGTTGCAATTGCAACCGCAGGATGCAGCGGTGGAGGCGAACCTCGGAGTGGCCTTAGCGGAGCTGGGGCAATTCCCGGAAGCCAAGATGCACTTTGAGCATGCCTTGCAGATGGATCCTGCGCAGCCGATCGCGAAAGAAAATTTAGAGGTTCTGGAGAAAGAATTGAGTGCGCACTAGCTTGTACGCGCCGAGAAAGCGCGTACCTGGCTCAGTATTGGAATTTAAACCATGGAAATGAAGCGGCAAGCCCACTGGTTGTGGCTCATATCCTGTACGTTCCTTTTGTTGTCGCTGAACGGCGCAGCGCAGCAAACGTCGGCTCCGGAAGCGGCCGCAGCGCCTGCTCAGGCGTTTCCGGCGCAATTCGCCGAGGCGCGCAAGCTGGCGCAACAAGGAAAAGTCGACGAGGCGATTGCTGAATTGCAAACTGTGGAGGCGCGCGATCCTGCCGCTAAGGGGCTCGCGCTCGAACTGGGCACCGCTTACTACAAGAAGAGCGACTATCCAAAGGCCATCGAGTATCTGAAGAAGGCGACGACGGACGATCCTGCGAACGAAGAGGCGACGCAGCTGCTGGGACTTTCTTATTATCTCGGAGGGCATCCGGCGGAGGCGATTCCGCTGCTCGAGAAAGTGCAGAGGTGGTATTCGAGCGCCAACGTGGACGCTTCCTACATTCTCGGAATCTGCTACATCCAAACCCGGAATTACGATCAGGCGCGCCAAGCGTTTGGGAAGATGTTCGACGTGCCAGGAGATTCGGCGGCCGCCTACTTGTTTACGGCTCGCATGCTACTGCGGCAGGAGTACGATCCTGTCGCTGAGGAATATGCGCAGAAGGCGGCGACGCTCGACCCGAAACTGCCGCTGGTGCACTTCCTGCTGGGCGAACTGTATCTTTACAAATCGCGGGTGCCGGAAGCGATTGCGGAATTTCAGAAAGAACTGGCAATCGATCCGGCGAGTGCGGCGACGTACTACAAGCTGGCCGACGCCTATTCGCGCGTGCAGAAATTTGAAGACGCCGAGCGCGTGCTGCAGCGTTCCATCTGGCTCGACGCAACCTCGACCGGGCCTTACATCCTGATGGGAAAGATTCTCGAAAAGAAAGGCGAGTTCGAACTGGCGGTGCGCGCACTGCGGCGGGCGGCGACCATGGACCCGAATAACCCAACCACTCATCAACTGCTCGGGCAGGCTTACCGCGATATGGGTAAGAAAGAGGAAGCGGAGAGCGAACTCAAACTCGCCGAGCAACTGCAGATTCGGCAGAACTGAGACGCGCAGAACCTTACGACTTCACTGGTGCCACTGGATGTGGCGGCGAGGACGCCGCCACGACAGCCGCCGGGACAGCGGCGCTACGTAAGGGCGGAGGCTTGTTCGCGGCGGCGCGCCTGGATCTCAATATAGACATTCACCAATGACACCGCTGCCGGCGTCACGCCGGGGATGCGCGAGGCTTGGCCAATCGTGCGCGGGCGCAGCTTGGTCAGCTTCTCCTGCATCTCGCGGGAAAGTCCGCTGACCGAACCGTAGTCGAACCATTCGGGAATCGAGTGCTGCTCGGACTTCTTCAGGCGCTCCATCGCCCGCTGCTGCTGCAGCAGGTAGCCTTCGTACTTGATTTCGGTTTCGACGGACTTGAGTTCGTTGCGGATTTCGGACGAAAGCTTCACCACAGAGGGCACGGGGGACACAGAGGAAGCTCGGGCGAAAAATTCTGGGCTCAGCTTTCGCAAAAGCGGGACGAGTTGTTCGACTGTGATTTCCGGGCGCTTCAGGAGTTGGGCGAGCGTCTGGCCTGCGGCGGACAACGGCGCTGCCGAGCCTGGCTCGGCCGGACAGCCGAGGGCGGCTGTCCCCACATGAGCCGTGGCGAGGTCTGACAGCATTTCCGGCGTCAGGCGCGTGCTTTCGAGCAATTTTTTCATTTGTGCCAGGCGCGCTTGCTTGGATTGAAAATCGGCCCAAGCTTCTTGCGAGATCAGGCCTACGCGGCGGCCATGAGGAGTGAGACGGCGGTCGGCATTATCTATGCGCAGGTGCAGGCGGAACTCGGCCCGCGAGGTGAACATGCGATAGGGCTCGTTCGTGCCCTTGGAGATGAGATCGTCGATCAGTATGGCGGTATAGGCTTCCGTGCGATCGAGGATCAGTGGTTGCTCGCGTTTCACTTGCAGAGCCGCGTTGATTCCCGCCATAAGTCCCTGACAGGCTGCCTCTTCATATCCTGATGTCCCGTTGATCTGCCCGGCGAGAAACAGGCCGTGAATCTTGCGAGTTTCCAGCGTCCGCTCAAGCTCGGTTGGATCGATCGAGTCATATTCGATCGCGTATCCGGGGCGCAGCATCTCGGCGTTTTCCAGCCCCGGGATCGACTTCAAGATCGCCAGTTGCACTTCGACCGGCAGCGAGGTGCTCATGCCGTTCACGTAAATTTCGTGCGTGTTCAGGCCTTCCGGCTCGAGGAAGAGCTGATGCATATCCTTGTCGGGAAACTTGACGATCTTGTCTTCAATCGATGGGCAATAGCGTGGGCCGATCGACTGAATCTGCCCACTGTACATGGGCGAGCGGTGAACATTGTCGCGGATGATGCGATGCGTCTCGGCCGTGGTCCACGCGATGTAGCACGGGACTTGGGAATCGTGATGAGCGACGCGCCTCGTACGGAAGCTGAAGGGCGTGGGATCCTCATCGCCGGGCTGCACCGGGAAGCGCGACCAGTCGATGGTGCGTCCATCGAGCCGGGGCGGAGTGCCGGTCTTCAAACGGCATCCGCGCAGGCCAAGCTTCTTCAGAGCCTCGCCGAGCAGGACGGCATTGGGCTCACCGGAGCGACCCGCCGGATACTGCTGCTCGCCGCAATGGATGAGTCCGTTGAGGAATGTGCCGGTGGTGATGATCACAGCTTGTGCGCCGACAGTGCGACCGTCGCGCAGGCGAACGCCGAGCACCCGGCGGCCCTCTGCGGCTGAAGCCGTCACTTCAGCGGGATCCTGTTGGGCACGACTGAAGTCGTGCCCTTCCCGCTTTTGCTGAGGGCTGAGGGCCGAGGGCTGAGAGCTGTTGTCCACAATCAGATCCGCCACTTCCGCCTGTTTGATCTTCAGATTGGGCTGGGATTCCAAAACCTCGCGCATCTTCAGGCGGTAGGCCTGCTTGTCGCACTGCGCGCGGGGCGACCACACCGCAGGACCGCGGGAGGTATTGAGCAGGCGAAACTGGATGCCCACGGCGTCGGTGATTTCTCCCATGATGCCGCCGAGAGCGTCGACCTCGCGGACCAGATGTCCCTTGGCAATGCCGCCGACCGCCGGGTTGCACGACATCTGCGCGATCAGATCGACGTTGAGCGTATAGAGCGCGGTCTTCAGGCCCATGCGCGCCGCGGCCATCGCCGCCTCGCATCCGGCATGGCCGGCGCCGACGACAACTACGTCGAATTGTTCCGTGTACTGCATGGAGGATGTAGAACTGAACCCCAGAAATCCTACGACTGTTTCTGCTTTCATTCTAGCAACTTGGGGCGAAGGAGTGATTCTCATCACTTGCTGAGTCGCCCTTTCGCCCGTATATTGGCCTGTCGCGTCGCTCCGGAGGAGAAGTTATGAATACCGCGGAATTTTTCGAGCAACTGGATGCCCGCATCGCGAAATATGATCTGCTCTGCCACCCTTTTTACAAGGCGTGGTCAGCAGGACGCCTGACCCGCGAAGACTTGCGCGAGTATGCGCAGGATTATTTTCATCACGTGGAAGCCTTTCCCTCCTACCTGGCTGCGCTCGGGTTGCGCCTGGAGGATGGGGAACTTCGCCGCGCGGTGCTCGCCAACATGTGCGATGAGAAGGGAGTCGAGGGCCGTCCCGGCAAAGACTCGATTCCGCATTCCGACTTGTGGTTGGATTTTGCCGAGGGCATGGGATCGAGCCGGAATCTGGAGTGGCATACGCCGGTGCTGGAGATTCGGCAGCTGATTCGTCATTTCCATCGCATGGCCAGCGAAGGCACGGTGGAAGAAGCGCTGGCCGCTTTCTATGCCTACGAATCGCAGGTCCCGCGCATCGCGAAGGAAAAAGAAGGCGGCTTGCGTGGAATGTATGGTGCCGATGATAAGACTTGCGGCTATTTTGCGCTGCACGCCACGGCCGACATTCACCATTCCCGAGTCTGGCGCAAGCAGTTGGAGAAGCGAATCGTAGAACATCCCGAAGCTGCCGCTGGGGCTCTGGATGCCGCTGAGGACGCAGCCCGGATGCTGTGGAAAGCGCTGGATGGAATCGAAGCGCGGCGGATGGCGACCGCTGTCGCATAGCTTCGAGACCTGAAAGTCGCGAACCTGATTTTGAGCCAGTGATTCGATAGAATCTTGGCTCGTTTTTTGGGGTAAAGTTGAATTGAGAGACGCTCCGCTTGGGGTTCGCGGTGAGGCCGAGGAAATCGTCGCCTTTGAGCACACGCTCACGTCGCGCGACCCGAGATTGCCTTCCGTCTACTCCACCCCCGACATGATTCGCCTGATGGAGATAGCGGCGTTTCAGGCGCTGCAGCCGTACTGCGCAGGCGACGAGATCACGGTCGGGACGTCAATCAATATCCAGCATCGTGCGGCCAGCGGCATCGGCGCACACATCAAGGCTGAGGCCGTTCTCGAATCCTTCGATGGGCGCTTCTATACCTTCCGCGTGACTGCCCGGGACGATTCCCAGGAAGTTGGGCGCGGCACCGTGGGGCGCGCCGTCATCCATGTCTCCAGGTTCCTCGAAAAAATGAAGACCGGCAGCCGCTGAACCCATCCAACGGCAGCGTATGGCGAATCTCGAGCAAAAGAAAAAAGCGGAAGCGCTGCGGGCCCTGCACCTGGGCCATGAGCCGCTCCTGTTGCCGAACGTGTGGGACATCGCCAGCGCGCGGATTATTGAAGAGTCCGGTTTTCCTGCCCTTGCCACGACCAGCGCCGGCATCGCTTTTGCGCAAGGTTTTCCCGACGGGCAGGTGATTTCTGCCCAACGGATGCTCGGGGCCGTTGCTCAAATCGCCAGCGCCGTCCATGTTCCCGTCACCGCTGACGTCGAGGCGGGATATGGAGACAGGCCGGAAGATGCCGCTCAAACGGCGCGTGGCGTCATGGAAGCGGGAGCGGTCGGGATGAACTTAGAAGACGCCCGCGGCGATGCCGAACATCCCCTGGTCGAACTGGAGTTGCAGTTGGAAAAAATCCGGGCGATTCGCCAGACCGCGCAGCAGTGGGGCATACCGCTGGTGCTGAACGCGCGAAGCGATGTGTACTTGCTGCAGGTGGGTGAGCCGGCCAAGCGTTACGACGAAACCGTGCGTCGGCTGCGGGCTTTTCGCGATGCGGGCGCCGATTGCGCTTTCGTCCCGGGCGTGCGGGATGCAGAGACGATCCGCCGGCTGGTGGCTGATCTGGCTTGCCCGGTCAATATTCTCGCCGGTCCCGGCTCGCCGCCGGTGGCGGAACTGGCCGCGCTCGGCGTAAAGCGAATCAGCCTAGGCTCGGGGCCGATGCGGGCGACCATGGGCCTGCTGCGACGATTGGGAGCGGAACTGAAAACGCAGGGCACGTACACGAGCCTGGACGGCGCGCCATCTCACGCGGAGATGAGCGCTCTGATGGGGTCGAACCTGAGAACTGACAAGTGGTCTCACATTGAACCTAGAAATAAGCTGGCTGTACCCTCAGGGGCTAAAGCCCGCGTCATTGGCGGTACCAGACGGCACGGCTGAAGCCGCGCCCTTTCAAAACCGATTTATGAGATAGCTAGCGAGAACTGAAAATTCCCATCCTCATCGGCGTCATCTCCGATACACACGGCCTGCTGCGGCCGGAAGCGCTCGAGGCGCTGCGTGGCTCACAACGCATTGTTCATGCGGGAGACATAGGCGATCCGGAGATTCTCGAGAAACTCGCAGGTCTCGGCCCGGTCACGGCGGTGCGCGGGAACGTTGACAGGGGGGCATGGGCCCGCAAGCTTCCGAAAATGGAAGTCATCGAGATCGGCGGAATTTCCATGTACGTGCTCCACGACATTGAGCAACTCGATCTCAAACCGGAGGCGGCCGGATTCAAGGCTGTGATTTTCGGACACAGCCATGTGCCCAAGGAGGAGATGCGCGATGGTGTGCTCTACTTCAATCCTGGGAGCGCGGGGCCGAGAAGGTTCAAACTGCCGGTCTCGGTGGGACGGCTGATCGTCGCGGGGAAAAGCGTTCGCGGAGAGATTGTGCCGTTGCAGATTTCGGATTGAAGATTCCAGAATCGCGCGCGGGCGAATCTGCCGCCTGCCTCAGGATCAAACTGTCCTAGTGCTCCATTTGTTTTCAATCCGCGGCGGATGCTGCAAGGTTTGCATGACCACGCAATACTGCTCCGTTTTCGCCTGCAGCGCGCTTAACTGCTCGGCCGTCGCCTGCGGTGCCCGCACCTCGAAAATGACTCGGATACTCTCAAATCCGACGGGCGCCTGTTTCGATATTCCCAACGTTCCTTGCAGATCCAGATCGCCTTCGACTGTGACGTCGATGGCCTCGGTCGGTACTCCCATGGCCGCGGCTACCATTTGGCAGGTGATCTGTGCGCAGGCCGCTAACGCACCTAACAGTAGATCCCCGGAGCAGGCTCCGGTGCCCGCGCCGCCGACTCCTTTGTGGGCTTGCGCGTTGTAGATCGCCCGCCCTAAATCCACCGAACAGGCGATCGGTGCGTCAGCCTGACTGCCATGCGCGGTCAGCGTGATCCGAGAACTGGCCGGGTCTTGCCGGTACAGATCCTTCAGCGGTCGCTGCAGCGATCGAATATCCATTAAATCCCCCCAGAAATCTGGGATATTATAAGCGCAGCAAAAGGTGCCACCCTGGGGTCTGCCGCAGCGGCAACGTAAAACTCATTTGATTGCGCAGCAGGGGGTACGTTTGGGCCCCGACAGCCATGCCAACACTGCAATGAATCCATCTGACATGTCAGGTGCGCAGCCATCCGCCTTATCGCCGGGAGCGCGCTTCGGCAGTTATGAGATTCTGCAGCAATTGGGCTCGGGCGGCATGGGTGACGTCTATCGCGCCAAGGACACGCGCCTCGACCGGGAAGTCGCAATCAAGACCCTATCTCTGGACCGCTGTTCTCATCCGGAAACCTTGTCGCGCTTCGAGCAGGAGGCCCGCTCCGCCAGCGCGCTCAATCATCCGAACATCGTGACGATTTATGAGCTCGGGCATGTGAATGGCACCCGCTACATCGCGATGGAACTGGTGGAGGGGAAAACTTTGCGTGCCCTGCTCGCTTCCGGGGCAATTCCATTCCGCAAGTCGGTGGCCATCGCGGCGCAGGTTGCCGACGGCCTCGCCAAGGCCCACGAGATCGGGCTCGTTCATCGCGATTTGAAACCCGAGAACCTGATGGTTTCCAGCGATGGGACCGCCAAGGTGCTGGATTTTGGCCTGGCGAAACTTGTTAAACCCGACCGCGGCAGTTCCGATTCAAGCACCACCATCACCGAGCATGGAATGGTGATGGGCACGGTTGGCTACATGTCGCCGGAGCAGGCGACCGGCGAGGAAGTCGACTTTCGTTCCGACCAGTTTTCTTTTGGATCGGTGCTGTACGAAATGGCCAGCGGAAGTCCCGCGTTTAAGAAGAAGACTCATGCAGAAACCACGGCCGCAATTCTGCGCGATGAGCCCGAACGCCTCGCCGCCAAAACGCTGGCGGCGCCCGCTCCTTTCATTTGGATCGTAGAGCGCTGCCTCGCCAAGGATCCGAAGCAGCGTTACGCTTCTACCCGGGATCTGGCTCGTGATCTGGCGGCGGTGCGCGACCGTGTTGCCGATACGCCCGCCCGGGAACCGGAACCTCGCCCCAACAACCTGCCGCCGCAGCGCACCGCATTCATTGGTCGAGAACGCGAAGCCAATGATCTCCGTCAGCTACTGGGACACGCTGACGTACACCTGCTCACGCTCACCGGTCCGGGTGGCATCGGCAAGACACGGCTCGCCTTGCAAGTCGCGGGCGAAATCGCCAGCCAGTTCCCCGGCGGAGTTTGCTTTGTGGGCCTGTCGGCAATTGGCGAACGAGGCTTGATTGCTTCCGCGATCGCGCAAGCGGTGGGCGTGCGAGAGACCGGAAATTCCTCAGAAAACTTGATGGAGTACCTGGGCGGACTGAGCCAGCCGATGCTGCTCGTGCTCGACAACTTCGAGCACCTCATCGCCGCCGCGCCGATCGTGGCGCAGATGCTTACCGCGGGTCCCAAACTCAAGGTCGTGGTCACAAGCCAAGCGCCGCTTCATATCTACGGTGAGCATGAATTTCCGGTGCCTCCTCTGACTCTGCCCGATCCCAAGTCCATCCCCCCTCTGGAAGTGCTTTCCCGCCTTCCCGCGATCGCGCTGTTTGTGGAACGAGCCCAGGCGGTGAAGCCCCAATTCGCGCTCACCAACGAAAACGCAGCCGCGGTGGCGGCCATTTGCTCGCGCCTTGACGGCCTGCCTCTCGCCATTGAGTTGGCGGCGGCGCGCATCAAGCTGCTTTCGCCCTCCGCCATGCTGGCGCGCCTCGAAAGTCGTTTGAACCTGTTGACGGGCGGCGCTCGCGATCTCCCTACCCGCCAACAAACTCTTCGCAACACGGTGGACTGGAGCTATGGCCTCCTGAATGATGCTGAACAAACTCTGTTCCGAAGGCTCTCGGTCTTCAGCGGAGGCTGCACCCTGGAAGCTGTGGAAGCCGTCTGCGACACCAAAGGCGACCTCGGTCTGGACGTCCTCGACGGCATGGCTTCTCTGGTCGACAAAAGCTTGGCCCAGCAGGTGGAGCAAGCCGACAAAGAAACGCGCTTCGTAATGCTCTCCACCATTCGGGAGTATGCTCTCGAGCGCCTCGCTGAGGGCAACGATGAATCCGTGGTCCGCAGGGCCCACGCTGCTTACTACCTGGTGCTTGCCGAAGAAGGAGCCGAGGAAATTGCCGCTCAACCGGAATGGCTCGACCGATTCGAGGTCGAGCACGAGAACTTCCGCGCCGCCATTGATTATCTGATCAAAACTGGCGATACCGAATGGGGAATGCGCTTGGGCACCGCCTTGTTCCGTTTCTGGGAAACACGGGAGCATCTTACGCTGGGCCGTGACGCCATCGCCCGACTCCTGGGGTTGGAAGGATCTGCGGCGCGTCCCAAGCTGCGTGCACGCCTGCTGTTCGCTGGCGCCGTTCTGGCCGCGGCCCAGGCCGATTTCGACTGTGGCCGGCCTCTGTTCGAAGAGAGCCTGGAGACTTGTGTGAGGCTCAACGATAAGCGCGGGGTTGCCGTTGCACTCAATGCGTTAGCCGTCAACGCTCGCGAACGTGACGAACTCGCCGCCGCCGCCGTACTCTTTGAGAAATGTGTCGCGATATGGAGGGACCTTGGCGATCCCACAAACATCGCCCGAGCCCTCAGCAATCTTGCCAGCGTGATGAAGCTGCAGGGCGATTATGAACGCGCATCCTTCCTGTACGACGAGTGTCTGACCACGTTCCGTCAGATCGGAGATGGCGCCGGTGTCGCCTGGACATTGAATTATCTGGGCGACGTAGCCCGGCAAAAAGCGGATTTGGTTGCTGCGCGGTCCTATTGTGAACAGAGCCTGGCAGAGTTTCGCCGGCTCCGGGACAACTGGGGAATCGCAAGCGCGCTCTCCGATTTGGCAAGTCTCAGCTGCGATCAAGGGAACAATGCCGAGGCACGTCGTCTGTACGGCGAGAGCATCAAGATGTTCCAGGAACTGGGCCACAAACGCGGCATCGCGCGGGCGCTTGAATGTCTTGCCGTAAGCGCCGTTGCTCAATCGAACCCCGAGCAATCGTTGCATCTGGCAGGAGCCGCCGCCGCGTTGCGCGAGCGATTGGGCGTTCCGCTCATCTCCGCCGAGCAACACAGGCTGGAGAAAGCCCTGGAATTTGCACGCCGAACCCTCGGCAACGCTGCCGGTCTGACGGCGTGGATGGAAGGTTGGGCGATGCCGGTCGAGCAAGCCGTCCACGAGGCGCTGAACTGCGACGCGGAACCGGTAGTTCGAACTCGAGACCCTGCTTAAATCAATTTGCGGTGTCAGGATCCATCATGCGCCGCACTGCCGAGATGCGATTCGCGGGAAAACCTCCGCGGCGCGCGTGTTCGCGAATCGTTTCCTCATCCGGCGCCAGGTACACACAATAGACTTTATCGCCGGTGACATAGGAGTGCAGCCACTTGATCTCCGGTCCCAGTTCCTTCAATACGCCGACCGACTTTCTGGCGACGGCCTGCAGTTCCGCATCCGACAAATTACCTGCTCCGGGGATTTCCCGCTCGATCACATATTGGGGCATGGCAACCTCACCAAGCGGTCATGGTAGCAGATTTTAGAGCCTGAAAATGTATCCTAAATGCTCTTATGTGGGGAGCCCCCGCGAAGCCGGCAGGATGCCGGCGCTACGTCGTTGCTACAATCCCCTGAGTGTCGATTACATTTCAGCGCGAGAAAAGCTCCGGAAAGGCCCGCATTGGACGGATGATTACTCCGCATGCGGTCATCGAAACGCCGGTGTTTATGCCTGTGGGAACGGTGGCGTCGGTAAAGGGCGTGCCGCAGGACATTGTGGAAGATCTCGGGGCGCAGATCATTCTGGGAAACACCTATCATCTCTACCTTCGGCCGGGAGTCGAAACCGTGCGGCGCATGGGCGGCTTGCACGGGTTCATGTCGTGGCGGCGCGCAATTCTGACGGATTCCGGGGGATTCCAGGTTTTCAGCCTGAGTGAATTGCGAAAGATCACGGAAGACGGCGTGACTTTCCGCTCGCATCTGGACGGGTCTTCTCATTTCTTCACCCCAGAAAGCGCAATTGAGGCGCAGATTGGATTGGGGGCCGACATCATCATGGCATTCGATGAGTGCACGGAATATCCGGCGGATGCGGCGCGGATGCGCGCTTCGATGGAGTTGACGGCGAGGTGGGCAGCGAGGTGCAAGAAGTATTTTGAGGAGCATAAGCGGGAAGTTCCGTGGAAGCAGTGGTCAGTGGCCAGTGATCAGTGGCCAGTGCGCGACCATGCATCTCGAGTCCCCTCGGAAGATCGCAGCGAGTCAAATCCTGAAACGGCGTCGAAAACTGACCACTGGCCACTGAATACTGACCACTCACGGACTCAATCTTTGTTCGGCATCGTCCAGGGCGGAATGGACCGGGTTTTGCGCAAAGAATCTGCCGAGCGCACCGTGGAAGTCGGGTTTCCCGGCTACGCCATCGGAGGGCTGAGCGTGGGAGAGCCGCGCGCGCTTACCCGCGAGATTGTCGAATCCACGCTCGAGCATTTACCCGCCGACAAGCCGCGCTACCTGATGGGCGTGGGAACGCCGGAAGAGATTGTGGAATATGCCAATCTGGGCGTGGACATGATGGATTGCGTGCTGCCGACGCGGGCGGCGCGGCACGGGCTGCTGTTCACGTCCGCAGGCAAGGTTTCGATCAAGCAGGCGCGCTATGCCCAGGATGCCGGGCCGCTCGACCCCAATTGCGGCTGCCGGGTGTGCCAGCGCTACTCCCGGGCCTACTTGCGGCATCTTTATGCATCCAACGAAGTATTGGCGCAGGTCTTGAACACGATCCACAACCTGAGTTTCTACCTTGACACTATGCAGCGCGTGCGGCATTCTATCTCACTTGGGGAAGTCTCCCGTTTTCCTTCCGGTGTCTGGTCGCAACCGGAGGCGTAGGATCAATGGGAAGCGCTCCCTGGATTCAAGCCTGATGCCGTGGAACCCGGCTGAAGTCGATCCAAACCCCGTGGTGACATAACAACTCCCGCGGCGCTGATGGGCGCGGGCTCTGTTTTCGCGGAAACCATCCGCTCAGACCTCAAACGAGCATGCAATACATTTTGGCTGTGCAAAGCAGTGGCGGTGGTATGGGATGGCTCGGAATCGCGCCACTGATCTTCATTTTTGCCATCTTCTACTTTCTTTTAATTATGCCGCAGCAGCGCCGCCAGAAAAAATGGCAGGCCATGCTGGACAAGCTCAAGACGGGAGATAAAGTGACTACCAGCGGCGGCTTGCGGGGAACGATCATGGCTCTCAAGGACGATTGCATTCACCTGCGTGTGCCCCCGCAAAATCTGCTGCTGGAAGTGACCAAGGCTTCGGTTACGCAGGTGAGCACGGCTGAGGAAGAAGTTAAAACAAAATAGGAGTCAGGGATCGGGGGTCAGAAAACTAACCCCTGATCCCTGACCTCTGGCGACTGATTTCATATGAACAAGAATCTTGCCTGGAAGCTGGTCATCATCGCGGGTACGACGTTGTTTTTCCTGTTCGGAATCTTTGGCATTCCGAAGAGCCTTTCCGGCCAGGGGCTGCTCGACGCGCTCGCCGATCACATTCATCTAGGGCTCGATCTAAAGGGTGGGACCCACCTGATTCTGCAGGTGCATGTCAACGATGCGGTCAACGTGGACGCGCAGAACGCCATTGAGGTGCTGAAGGACCAGTTGCGCTCGCACAAGATCGATTATTCCGACATCTCCCAGCCCGATCCGCAGAACAATCCCGACCACATTGTGCTGAAGGGCATCCAGCCGGGGGCGCGGACCGACTTGGTCAACATCGTCCAGGAGCGGCTGCCCGAGTATGACCTTACCGGTGGGCCCAATAACAGCTGGAACATGGCGATGAAGCCGTCGAGTCTCCACGACCTGAAGGACCGGGCGGTCACGCAGGCCATTGAGACCATCCGCAACCGCGTGGACGCTCTAGGCGTAAGTGAGCCCACGATTCAGGAGCATGGCCTAGGCGATTACCAGATTCTAGTGCAGTTGCCGAACGTGGACGATCCTGAGCGGGTGAAGGAAATCATGCAGAATACCGCCATGCTCGAGATCAAGCAGGTGATCAGCGGGCCCTACCCAAGCGAACAGGCGGCGCTGCAGGATAAGGGCGGCATCGTGCCCATCGATCAGATGCTGTTGCCGGGCAATACCCTGGGCGGGAGCTCCGAGGGCCAGCAGTGGTTTTTTGTGTCGCGGGTTTCTGCCATCAGCGGCAAAGACTTGCGCCATGCCAGCCCCAGCTCAGACCAGAATGGCCAGCCGGATGTGAATTTCCAGCTCACCGGCGAGGGCGGGCAGCGTTTCTTTGCGTTTACGTCGGCCCACGTGAAGGACAGCCTGGGAGTAGTTCTGGATGGCAAGGTCCGCGAAGTGGCGACGATTGACGAACCCATCCGCGATCAAGTGGAGATTCGCGGCCACATGGACGCCCAGTCCGCGAAGGATCTTTCCATGATCCTGAACTCGGGCGCGCTGCCGGCCAGCATCAGTTACCTCCAGGAGGAGACGATCGGACCATCGCTGGGAGCAGACTCGATCCGCTCGGGCGTGCGCGCAGCCGTCATCGGCATGGTTGCAGTGTTGATTTTCATGCTCATCTATTATCGCGGAGCGGGCATCAATGCGGACGTAGCGCTGATCATGAACCTGATCATTCTGCTCGGCTTCCTGGGCTGGTCCAGCATTGCGGGAGTGAATGTGGCCCTGACTCTGCCGGGAATTGCAGGCGTGATTCTGACGGTCGGCATGGGCGTGGATTCGAACGTGCTGATTTTTGAGCGCATTCGTGAGGAAGTTCGTAACGGCAAGACGCCGCCGTCCGCGGTGGATCAGGGATTCAGCCATGCCTGGATCACGATCGTGGACACGCACGTTACGACGATTGTTTCGGCGGCCATTTTATTCATCTTCGGCACGGGGCCGGTGAAAGGATTTGCCACCACGCTGACCTTCGGCCTGTTGGCCAATCTATTTACCGCCGTGTTTGTGTCGCGCGCGATCTTTGAATGGGTGCTGAGCCACAAGCAGCGCGGAGAAGCGCTGAGCATTTAAGAGATTGAGTCATTGGGGAATTTGGTGATTTAGAAATTTGAAAACGCGGCACTGCTGAAGGTTTTCAATTACAAAATTATCAAATTTCACAATTACCAAATGGTCTAAAGATAAGGGGCTAGGAAACCGGTGGAGTTCTTTCATAGCGTAAACATAGATTTTCTTGGGAAGAAGTGGTATTTCCTCGCTTTTTCGCTGGTCTTCAGCGTTGCGGGTGTGTGTTCGATGCTATTCTGGCACCACATTCCGTGGGGCGTGGATTTCCGGGGCGGCACGCTGGTCTATGTGAAGTTCACGCACAAGCCGGATCTCAAGCAAGTGCGCACTTTGCTGGATCGTGCCGGATTGCACGATCCGAAACTTCAGCCCTATGACCTGGCCTCGTACGACGAGGTCCTCATCGATCTGGATGTGCGCGAGACTAGTGAAAAAGCTCTCGACCAAGGGAAAGAGAAGATCTTTCGGGCTCTGGAAACCCATGTTCCAGCCAGCGCACAGTGCGGCGCAGCCAATGTCGACGCCTGTGACCTGAATAACGCCAGCTTGTTGACCGTCAAGAATTACCTGATGGATAAGGATCCGATGCATCTGGGCACGGATGCCGATCAGAAATATACGGCGCAGGCCCAGGCCATCCTGAATTACCGCAAGAACCTCTTTGTATTCCATTCGTTCGATCAGTTGAAAGAGGCGCCCGGGGTGGATCCGGCGGTGGCCGCTGTCATTCCTCAAGGATTCTTCCTTTCCGATTTCGGTGTCTTTAACGTCGAGATCGTTGGACCGCAGGTCGGCAGCCAGTTAAGAACTCAGGCCGGGCTGGCTACGCTGTATTCGCTGCTGGGAATGCTGGTCTACCTGGGATTCCGATTCGAGTGGATTTACGGCGTCGCCGCCGTGATTACGGTGTTCCACGATACGCTCATCACCGTAGGGGCATTTTCTCTCACCAATACCGAGATATCCCTGACCGTCATTGCGGCCATCCTGACGCTGATTGGTTACTCCAATAACGACACGATCGTGGTATTTGACCGCATCCGGGAAAACATTAAACTCATGCGGCGCGAGAAGCTGTCGGATATCGTCAACCGGAGCATTAATCAGACTCTGAGCAGAACCATCTTGACAGCGGGCTTAACCTTCCTTACCGTACTTGCACTCTTTTTGTTCGGCGGCGAGGTGCTTCGTGGATTCAGTCTCGCGCTGGTAATCGGCATCTTAATCGGGACGTATTCGTCCATTGCGATCGCGGCCCCCATTCTGGTGGCCTATCAGGATTGGCGGGTGGAAAAGGGCAAGCGACCGGTTGGGATGCCTGGCAAAGCTAGGTAAGTTACCCGATGGTGTCATTTAAATCATTGGTTTAGGCCTTCTTAGTAAGGGTTAGGGAGGTTTGCTCGACGCGCCTTTTTCGGTCGAAAAAAGACCCCTGGCGTGACCGATTTTGGGAGCAAAGGAGAAAGGTCCGGTGTCTAAGAAAATCGTAGGGGTCTGAAAGACGTTTGGGGAGAATCACAATGTTTGAAGATAGCCTTATCGAATCCGGGGGCAAGCTGAAAACCAAGCGCGGGTGGACATCTCTGATTTCGTTCGCGCTGCAGGTGATGATTATCGGGGTGATGGTGTTGATCCCGCTGATTTTCACGGAAGCCTTGCCCAAGCAGCAGTTAATGACATTCCTGGTGGCCCCCCCGCCGCCACCACCGCCTCCACCGCCAGCCGCAGCTCCGGTCAAGATAGTGCACCAGATTCAGACCGACATCGTGAATGGTGAGCTGCGCACCCCCACCAAGATTCCAAAGAAAGTTGAGATGATTAAGGAAGACGAGGCTCCGCCGCAGATGGCGGTTACAGGCGTTGTGGGCGGCGTTCCCGGCGGTGTGCCGGGAGGCTCGATGGGCGGCGTGATGGGCAGCATTCTTAGCTCTGTCCCCACCGTAGCGCCGAAGATCGCTACCCCGCAGCGTGTTCGGGTTTCATCCGGCGTACAATCGGGACTTCTGGTACGCAAGGTTCCGCCGCAGTATCCGCCGTTGGCGCGTCAGGCTCGCATTCAGGGTACGGTGATTCTGCAGGCTGAGATCAGCAAGGAAGGAAATATCATCAACCTGCAACTGGTCAGCGGGCATCCGATGCTGGCTCCGGCTGCAATCGAGGCGGTGAAGCAGTGGAAGTACAAGCCGTATCTGCTCAATGGAGAGCCGGTCGAAGTTGAGACTACGGTGCAGGTGAACTTCACGCTCGCCGGGGGCTAGACTCCGCGAGCGGTTCGTTTTTTCTAGTTGTGTTCGAAGGAAATGGCCCTCCCCTCCCGCCTGAGAGGTGGCTGGGAAGGGCCTGCAGGAGTCCGGACTCGCCGCCGTACCATCCATGGCCAGCGCAGTCCGTTGAGTGCGGCGCACGCCGCACGGCCGGCTGGCAATCGACTTTCAGCCAGCGGTTGGCACCGCAAAGCGCATCAAAGTGTCCAAGTAGATAGAGAGTTCCGAGGAGGAAAAAGCAACTCATGTTCGCAACTCACGCAGGAGTCATTCTCAGTCACGTACCCGCCGCAGCCACCTGGATAGTGCAGGAGGGCGGCGCCATGGCGACCGATCCATTGGGCTTGTGGAAGGCAATGGGATGGGTTGCTCGAACCGTGGTTATTATCCTGTTCATCATGTCGGGCTGGTCGATCGGCGTGATGATCGATCGCTGGATGGCCTATAGCGCGGCCCGTAAGCAATCGCGTGCCTTTGCCCCCGCAGTGGCTGGAGCGTTGCGCGATGGCCGCATCGACGAGGCTATCAAAGTTGCCGAGCGCAACAAGAAGAGCCACCTGGCCAAGGTCGTCACTGCCGGCTTGATGGAATTCAAGGCTCACCAGGACAGCCCTGGCGCTATTCCGGGCGAGACCATTGAAGCCTCCAAGCGCGCTTTGGAACGCACCGAAGCCATCGTCCACGCCGAGCTGAAGCGCGGATTGGGCGGCTTGGCCACGATCGGTTCGACGGCTCCCTTCGTGGGACTGTTCGGAACCGTGATGGGCATTCTGAACGCGTTCATCGGCATCAACAATTCGAAGGCCACCGGTCTGGCAGCAGTCGCCGGCGGTATCGCGGAAGCGCTGGTCACGACGGCCATTGGGCTGCTCGTTGCCATCCCTGCCGTCATGATGTTCAACTACCTGACCGGCCGCGTGGAAGCGTTCGACGTGGAGATGGATAACTCGTCGAGCGAACTGATCGATTACTTCCTGAAGAAGCGCGGCGACGTTCGCCGGTAACAGCCTGCCGGCCAACGCAGGTCTGGTTTCCGCAGTGAGTTGCTTGTCCGGCGCCGGTAGCTTCCGGCGCCGGACCTCCCCAACTTCAGGGCGGATCACTGAAGCGGCGCAAGCGAGGGAAATCAATGGCACTTGCAAAACGAAACGAAGGCGCAAAGGTCAACTCCGACATCAACGTCACGCCCATGGTGGACGTGATGCTGGTGCTGCTGATCATCTTCATGGTGGTCACGCCCATGTTGCAGAAAGGCATCAGCGTGGACATGGCGAAGGTGAACAACCCGGAGCAGATGCCGGACGCCGATAAAGAAGACGCCCTGCTAGTCTCCATAACGCGTGACAACAAGGTCTACTTCGGCAGCGAACAGATCAACGTCGACAACCTGACCACCAAGGTGAAAGATCGCCTGGCCAATAAAGCGGACAAACGCGTATACGTGAAGGCGGATATGCGCACCCGTTTTGGCGGCGTGGTGCAGGTGGTGGATGCTGTGCGGGCAGCCGGGGTTGATGACCTGGGCTTGCTCACCGATCAGAGGAAAACAAACACGCCCCCGCCCCCTCCACCGGCGGCAGGGCAGTAGAGGAGAACGACCATGGGTATGGCAGTGGGCCCCAGCGGGGGCCAGAATGCGAACATCAACGTTACGCCGCTCATCGATGTGCTCCTGGTGTTGCTGATCATTTTCATGGTGATCTCGCCGGTGACGCCGAAGGGCCTGGATGCGCTGGTTCCTCAGCCGCCGCCGCCGAACGCTCCGAAGAACAACACTCCTGATCGCACTATCGTCGTGCAACTGATCGACCGGGGCGCCGGTCAAGCGCCCGGCCTGAAAATCAACAACGAGGACGCGACTTGGGACAACTTGCAGGGGCGTCTCACTGACATTTACAAGCAACGCGCGGAAAAGGTGATGTTCGTAAAGGGAGACGATTCCGTTCCCTTCGCCAATGTCGCCAACGTGATTGATATTGCCCACGCTGCCGGCGTGGACAAGGTCGGCCTGATTACCGCAAAGATCGAAGCGGGCAGCTAAACTGCCCGCCGGGCAAGGCCCGGAGCTGCTTATCTTCTCATTCGCTCCACGGCACGGAGACGTCCCGCTTCCGTGCCGCCGGAGGCTCCGCTTGTCAAACCGCTGTCTCTGGGCCTAGGATGCTGTGGCGAGGGAGACTTATACCGCAATGAATAAGAACCTAAGAATGCTGACGCTGGTTGCCGTTGCGCTGGCGCTCATCTCTTCTCTGGGATGCGACAAACTACGGGCCCGCGACCAGTTGAATAAGGGCGTGAAGGCCTACAAGGACAACCACTACGAGGAGGCCATCGATCACTTCCAGGAAGCGGTGCGCCTCGATCCGGCTTTGATCAATGCCCGCATGTACCTGGCGACGGCATTCGTTTCGCAGTACATTCCCGGCGTCGATTCGCCGGATAACGTGCGAACCGCGCAGCAAGCCATCGATGAATATCAGAAGGTAATCGACGCCAATCCGTCGCGCGAGCAAAAAGTAAACAGCGCGAAGGGTATCGCTTATCTCTATCTGAATATGAAGAAGTGGGACGACGCCAAAAAGTATTACCGCATGGCGTCTGAAGTCGACCCGAACGATCCTGAGCCTTACTACTCCATCGGCGTGATCGACTGGACCGCCTGCTACCAGCCGCGCATGGAAGAGCGTGCCAAGCTGGGCCTGAAACCGGACGAGCACCTGAACGGCAGCAACAAAGAGCAGAAGAAGGTCTGCGAGGAGTTGAAGGAGAAGAACTCGCCAGCCATTCAGGAAGGCATTGATAGCCTGAACAAGGCCATTCAACTTCGTCCCGACTACGACGACGCCATGGCCTACATGAACCTGATGTATCGGGAACGCGCCGACGTGGAGTGCGACGACCCTGCGGCTCGCGCGGAAGATCTGAAAACCGCCGATCACTGGGTGGATGAGACTCTGCGGGTGAAGAAAGCGAAGGCAGAAAAAGCCGCGCAGAGCCAGGGCGGTGGAATCACGATGGATCAGTCCAAGTAGCAGGCAGCTGGTCCGCAGAAGTTCAGCCTCTCGCGGGAGCGGGAGGCTTTTTCTTTGCCTGCGAAGCGAGACCGTTTATTGCTTGCTGTACAGGCGAACTTCGACCAGGGGGAATTGCCAGCGCTGCAGCTTGGGGAAAGACTGCGCGAGAACTTGCGTGAGCATCCCGGTGGTGGGATCCGGCTTTCCTGCGGGACCATTGTCCATCAGCATGACCCAGACTCGGGGATGGCCTGCCGTCACGCTACGCAGTAAGTCGGCGGTAGGTTTGCCGGTGAAGTCGCGATAATCGAGACCGGCGGCATGCTTCGGGTAAAGAATTTCCGGACCGAATGCGGCCCTGAACTGCGGGCTGGCGGTATTTTGTCCGGCGCGAATGGAGCGGAAGAACTCGTAAGGCACGCGGGTGGCAGCGATGTGGAAGATGAGTCCATCGCCAGGCTCGGTATGATCGAGAATGAAATTGCTGGCGGCGCCGGAGGCGTCGCGCTCATGATCGAAGTCGTGAGAGTAGACAAAAAAGATTCCTTGCGACGCGACCAGCAGGATGACCGAGAGGCCTAGGGCAAGCCGCCACCATGGCCGCAATCGCGCCAGCCCCGCAGACGCCAGGATCAAAAGCGGGGGCAGGCAGAAAATCATGTATCGGGCGAAAAACACGGGCCGTGCGAATGACAGAACCACCGTCAGCGCGACCGGGAAGACGAGCCAGATGAGTAGAAACTGCGAACGCCATGTCTCCCAAGCCCGCGCACGTCTGAAGAGCTGCGCTCCGGCGGGAGCAATCGCGGCAAGGCACGCCGCCGCATAAAGCGCGGGAAGAACCCAACTGTTACTGCCGGCCAAATGCTCGTAAAAGCGAAATACATCGCGCACACCAGGGCGCTGAATCCAGCGGATCGGGCCGGCGCCGGTTTTTATGACAAAGATCAAGAGCGGCGCGACCGCGACGGCGATGGCGATCCAGGCACGACGCATCTGTTGAAAGCTTCCAGTTTCAAGTTTCGAGTTTTGAGCCGCCGTTAATTCGCAGAATCGAAGCCTGGCATGCGCTACGGTGCGCACTGCAATCCACTGCGCCACGATCAAAAGCAGGGCGTAAAGATGGGCGTAGACCACGAGAGTGCTGGCGACTATATAGCCCAGCCGGTTGCGCCGCGCAGGTTCGCGCAACCATGCGACCAGAAATGCGGATGAGATCGTCGCCAGCAGCACAAACAAGGCATAGCTGCGCGCTTCCTGCGCGTAGCGAACATCAAAAGCATTGAACGCGAACAGAGCCGCCGCCATCAGGGCGACGCGCCGGTCATAGAGCAAGCGGGCGAGCCAATAAATGGCGGGCAGCGTAGCGACAGCCAGTGCCACTGACAGGCCGCGGATGAAAAACGGGCTCTGCCCAAAATGCAGCCAGGCGCGCAGAAGCACGTAATACAACGACATGTTGGCTTCGCGCCACCACAGCAGGCGCAGAAAATTGCGCCAATCGATGCGGGCCAACTCGACGCTGTAACACTCGTCAAACCAGAACGGCTTACAGGCCAGGCAGTACACGCGGACGGCGACGCTTGCCCCCAGCAAAAGAAGGAGCGAGAGCCAGTGGAGCTTGCCCGGCGTTCTCCGCGGCATGGGCAGGGCGGTTTGGCTGGAAACTTCGGAGGGTGGCATGCGGTGCATTCGGTCGCGGTTGATCATACAATGGGCGACCCGGCCGCGGCTGCATCCGTTTAGCGACCTCTCAATGACGTCGCCGCGCGCGTCCGTCCAGTACAATATCCAGTTCGGCCAGCGCCGATCGGTGCGGACAGGAGCGTGGGCGAGGACGCCCACGCGACAGCCGGCGAGATGCCGGCGCTACGAAATGGCGGCGCTACGTAATGATCGCGTCATCCTAAATGTTCAAAAAGATTCTCATTGCCAACCGAGGCGAGATTGCGGTGCGGGTAATCCGCGCCTGCCACGAGATGGGAATCGCCGCGGTCGCGGTTTACTCCGACGTGGATCGCGCCTCCCTGCATGTCCGCAAGGCCGACGAAGCATACCCGATCGGCGCGCCGGCTGCCTCTGAGTCTTACCTCAACCTCCAGAAGATTCTTGATGTAGCCGAGCGGTCGGGAGCAGATGCCATCCATCCCGGATACGGGTTCCTTTCAGAGAACGCGAAGTTTGCCCGAGCCTGCGCCGATGCGGGAGTGAAGTTTATTGGCCCCACCGCCGCCGCCATGGACGCGATGGGGTCGAAGACCCGGGCTCGCCAGGCGATGGAGCGGGCCGGTGTGCCCTTGGTGCCCGGCACTGCGCGCGGCCTGGAATCCTACGAACAAGCCGAGCAGGTGGCGGCGCGCATCGGCTACCCGGTGATGTTGAAAGCGGCGGCGGGAGGCGGCGGCAAAGGCATGCGGCTGGTGCATGCGCCGGGAGAACTCAAGTCGGCGCTGGAAAGCGCGCGCAGCGAGGCCGAGCGCTCGTTTGGCGATAGCGAAGTTTATATCGAAAAGGCGATTCTCAATCCGCGGCATATCGAGATGCAGGTGCTGGCTGACGAGCACGGCCATACCGTTTATCTCGGGGAGCGCGAATGTTCACTGCAGCGGCGGCATCAGAAAGTGGTCGAGGAAGCGCCTTCGCCCATCGTCGATTCCGAAATGCGCCGCCGCATGGGCGAGATCGCGGTGCGTGTGGCTCAGGCCGCTGGTTACACCAACGCCGGCACAGTCGAGTTTCTCGTGGACCAGCAAAAGAATTTCTACTTTCTGGAAATGAACACGCGCCTGCAGGTGGAGCACCCGGTCACGGAATTGATCACCGGTCTCGACCTCGTGCATCTCCAGATTCATATTGCGAACGGCGAACCGTTGCCGTTTTCGCAGGAGCAAGTGCAAATTCGGGGGCACGCCATCGAATGCCGCATCTATGCCGAAGATCCCGACAACAACTATTTCCCCAGTCCCGGCAAGATCACATTGTTGCTGCTGCCTTCCGGGCCGGGCATCCGGCGCGACAGCGGCATGTATGAGGGATGGACCGTTCCTATGGATTACGATCCGTTGCTGGCGAAGCTGATCGGTTACGGTACCGACCGCGATCAGGCCATCGGCCGCTTGCAGCGCGCCCTGAATGAATATTTTGTGGGCGGGATCAAGACCAACATTTCGCTGTTCCGCCGCATTCTGAGCAATGCGGACTTTCGTGCGGCCAAGATCGATACCGGATTTCTCGACCGCTTACTCAAGCAGAAAGACGAGCGGGGCGACTCGCCTCGCGACCCACAGTCGATTGAGGTTGCGGTTATTGCGGCAGGAATGTTTGCGGTGCTCGGCCAATCGGCAGCCGGGGCCGGCGAGCGTGCCGCCATCGATAGCACTTCCGGCAAAGCGAATTCGGTCTCCAACTGGAAAATTGCAGCTCATCGGGAAGGCGTGCGGTGAGCAAAATCCCTGCGGTGCGGCAGGTTCCATGACTTACGAAATTTCCATCGACGGCAACTGTCACCGGCTCGATCTCGACCGTACGGAAGACTGCTGGACTTGCCGTTTCGATGGCTGCGAAATCGCCGTGGATGCGGTGCTGGCGCGTCCTGACGTGCTTTCTCTGCGGATTGGCAATAAAGCTTATGAAGTGAAGTGCGAGCGCGTGGGCGGCGAGATGCATCTTTGGGTGGGCAGCATCCGCTTCGCCGCAGAGGTGCGCGATCCGCGATCGCTGCGCTCACGAGTGCGGACTGTCGATGAGCATGGCCCCAAGAAACTGATCGCTCCGATGCCGGGCAAAGTTGTGCGGGTGCTCGTGAGTCAGGGCGCGGAGGTCGAAGCTGGGGCGGGAGTCCTCGTGGTCGAGGCTATGAAGATGCAGAACGAGGTCAAATCGCCTAAGAAGGGTATAGTCCAGAAGATTCTGGCCAGCGAAGGCGCCGCGGTGAACTCGGGGGATGTGCTGGCGATTGTAGAGTGATGCTTTTACCTTGGGGGACGGGTGGGTGGGCGAGGACGCCCACGCGACAGCCGGCGGGACGCCGGCGCTACACACCTATTTGATGTCTTTCATGGCCAGCAGCGTGCCGTAATCTCGGCCGCTGGTATCGACAGCACGAGCTACCACCGCGGCGAACGCATCGCGCAATTCGGGATATTTTGCCACCAGGGCTTTCATCACATTCACGTTGTCCTGGTAGGCAACGGTGGTGTTGTTGACGTTCGCCGACTGATACTTCACGATCAGATCCAGATCATTGCCGACGAGTTCGGGAAAGACCGCGGTGAGCTTGTAGGTCGCTCCCGAAGTAACCAGATCGGCGGTTTTTCCCCCGGCCGGCATGTCCGGCGGTTGGGCGGACTGGGCTTGATCGTAAAGTTGATCGGTGGCCAGAGTGCTCATGAAAGGCAGAGGCGAAATCAGGCTGCGAGCCTCGAGAAAATAAAACCACGCATCGTGAAGCTGTCCCTTGACCTTGTATTCCCGGGCGCGGGCCAGAAACCAGTCACTATCATGACCACCGATTTGCGCCGCCCTAATATAGAGCCCGCCTAATTTCCAGTCGGTCCCGACCTGCTGCAGCACCTCCGAGAACATGATTCGACCCTTCGCCGATGTGGCGTCGAGAAGAACTATGGCATATTTGCCGGGGGGAAGATTGTCCAGGTAAAAAGCCGCGCTGTTGGCGGTCTGCCCATTCTTGCCAAACACTCCACAATAGAACTCGGCGTGAGGATTGGGAGCTACACCGCTGGCATCCAGCAGGAACGACGATTTGACGGTGGCTTGGGAGCCCGCCAAGCCCTGCTGGTGGTCCTTGATGGTGGTTTCGATTGCGGAAAAGTCCGAGGCTAGGCTGGGAATGGCGTTCTGACGCAACGAGGCCGCATCGCCCCTCGCCGCCATGCCAAAATAGCGCTGTCCAGCGTTTGCAATGGCGGTTCGGGTGGCATCGTCGAGTTCACCGGAGGCTTGACACGTCTGCCCGGCGGCGATTTCCGAGGATACGGCGAGCGCGAGAAGCACGATGAGCGGAGCGGACAGCATGGCTTTTCGGGATGCCGATGTCATGCGAAAATCCCCCTTAATTTCATATAGATGCGAGCCTTGGCCAAGTTTACGCCTGAGGCTATGTGCTTGGTTAAGATTTTCGCTGGGGGGAAATGGTTGACTGGAATCGGTTTGAGCCTGGTAGAGCCTGAACTCTGTGCGCAAGAAATTGATCTGTCAACGTTCCTCTGGAGACGGGATGCTCCGATGATAGAATCTTAAAAGGATGGCCTGCGTGATCCCCCGGAAACATTGCTCACGAGGAGTTGCTTTTATGGGCACGGGATTGAATTGGAAGAGGCTGAGCGGAGTCCTGCTGCTGGGCATGGCCGTCCTGTGCATGGGGAGCGTGAGCCCTGCCAGCACGACGCCACAGACGCCACAGCACCTTCACAAGAAGAAGACCGTCAAGAAGCCGGAGCTGCCACCACTGCCTTCGGGTCCCACCGGCCCGGTGCAGCCGATTCCGCTGGATGCGATTGCAGCGGTGCCACCAGAAGTCAGTTATCAGAATAATCTACTCACTATTGTTGCGTCGAACTCGACCTTGGCAGACATCCTGCGCGCAGTGCGCAAACAAACGGGAGCGGAAATTGAAGTCCCGGTTGCGCCGGAACGAGTCGTGACTCATCTCGGACCGGGTCCGGCCCGGGATGTGATTGCTGAGCTCTTAAATGGATCGCGTTTCAATTACGTGTTGTTGGGCTCGCCGGCGAATGAGTCGGCGCTGACCAAGGTAGTTCTGGTTGCGAAAACGGGGCCGGATACAATCACGCCTCCGCCGCCCACGCCAGACCCTGCACTGGGAATCACCCAGGTGAACAATTCTTCGCCGCAAGATCCTGGGGCGGATGCAGCCGATGCCGACCAGCCTGACGATAACGCCGCGAATGTCGATGACTCCGCGGCGAACGATCAGGCAGCACAAGACGCGGACCAGCAGGGAAATCCCGACCAGCCGAACGTGAAGACGCCGCAGCAGATGCTGCAAGAGATGCAGCAGCGGCAGTTGATGTTGCAGCAGCAACAACAGCCCGGACAGCCGCCTGTCCCAGGGTCAGGAATGCCGCCGCACCCGCCGCAAGAACCGTAGTTTCTCTCAGGGTGCATTGCCGTCTTCAGCTTGTATGGAGCGGGAGGCAAGCGGCGAATCTCCAGCGGGCATGATTAGCTGAAGCAGTTTCCAGTCACGGGCAACTTCCGTTTCGGTGATCCCGTGCTGCGGACTGCGTCCATGACCCAGTTCTGACTGCAGACGCGCTTCCAGCAGCTGTCGGATAAGCTGCGGGGGTGCATTGCCGTTCAACACGTTGTCGGCAGAAATGCCAATCTGGACGAGTTTGTCTCCCATCTGCATTTCAAGCACCGGTCGTCCTTCGGCATCCACGGCCTTTTTCGCCTTCGACTGCAGTTTCTCCCAGGTTTTGTCAGGATTTCGGCCGTTCTTCTCCGGGTAGGCGCCAGCCAGCAGATGCTTCAGTTCCAGCCGGTAGGCGCGTAAGTCTTCCCGGTCGAGTGGCGCCTCGGGATCGCTTCCTAACACGAAAACCCTCGCGTTGCGATCCGGGTCGAAGCGACCCGCTCCCGTTACGACATATACCGCCGCCACACATCCCGCAAAGATGGGGCTCGCGATCGCGCTGGGCACAATATATTTCTTCGACCTGAAGAACGATTCGACGACTCCACGCACCGGCGTGCTGCGCGGCATGCTCCCCGGCACCTGGGCAATCACGATACGCGAGAACTGCATTTCAGGATGGCGCGCGCTGTAGCGCGTGATCAGCTTCGCCATCTGCTTGGGAGTGGTGATTCCGGCATCCGCAACAATGCTGCGATGAAAGGATTTCGGGTAATAGAAGTTCAGAATATCTTTGGCGAAGTCGGCGCAGTTTCTAGATACGAGGTGAAAATGAGACTCATTCGGAGACGAGTTCAATTTCTGGATTAGGGCGTCGTCTTGCTCCGGCGTGGTTTCGATCTCGAAGCCATAGATCGTGCGATCGTACGCAGAACCGACCAGTTCATACCAGTTTCCGCCAGGCGTGCCACCATTCTTCGTGTCCGGGATCAGGTCCTCAAGATACTTGCGGCGGTAGCGATCGCGCAGGAACGCGGTCATCTTCGCGTCCGCGAACAAGGGAACGTCTTCCGGGCGGTCGACGGCATAAAGATAAGGGATCAGCGGGATGGCGAGCCAATCGTAGCCTGCGACTCCGTCGTAGCGGCTGATGACTACTCCCGTCTCGCCAGGGGCGCAGCGGCGCAGAACGACGGGGGTGTCGGCGCAGACTCCAGAAAGGTAGACGGCAGCATGGCCGGTGGCGGTAAAGAATCCCAACTTTCCGTAGGGCTCTTCCAGCAGCAGCGTCGCCGAGGCGAACACTCCAGCACAGCACGTCAGCACCAGCAAGCCCACGCTGATACAAAATCGCCGCATTCCCGGAATCTGGCGTAGCATGGTTACCAATTCCCCCAACCAAAGATAGTCTAAGCTTATTATTAAGAACCCTTTAGCCGGAGATTAGTTGCTGCTGATTGAAAAAACCAGTTACTGAAGTCAGCGGGAGATTAGGTAGGCAAAATAGCGAAGATACAGCGAACATCTTATTGCGTTGAGATGACTCAATAGGGAGCCTACAGGTGCTCCTATTTTATAAGATTGTTGAGGCGGCGAATTGCCCAGCGCGCGCCTTCAGCTACAGATGCATCTTGGTCGGATGACATTCTTTCCAGAAGCGGGAGGAATTCGCGGACTCCGCTGTTTCCGATGGCAATGGCAGCATTGCGGCGCAGACCGGAGCGCTGGGTGCGCCGGATGGGCGAGCCGCGAAAGCTTCCCCCGAATTCTTCGGCGGACATTTCCGCCAGCCAGTCTAACGCCGGATTCACCAGGCCCGGCCGCGGGGCAAATTCCGGCGCGCTGCTAACCGGGGCTTTCCGGTTCCACGGGCATACATCCTGGCAGATATCGCAACCGAAGACGTGACGCCCCATGCCGGGGCGCAAATCTTCGGGGATTGATCCGCGCTTCTCGATCGTCAGATAGGAAATGCATTTGTTGGAGTCAAGCTGGTAGGGCGCGAGGATGGCGTCGGTCGGGCAGGCCTCAATACAACGAGTGCACGTGCCGCAGCGGTCCGGAGCCGGCAGATCGGGAGTGAGCTCGAGAGAGGTGAGGATTACGCCCAAAAAGAGCCAGGAGCCTGCCTTTTGATTGATGAGGCAAGTGTTTTTACCAATCCAGCCGATGCCCGCATATTTCGCGAATACCCGCTCGACGATCGGTCCGGTATCGACGTAACTGCGGGTGACGAGCGCAGGTTCCAGGCCCGTGGTGGCCCGATGCAGGCCCGACTCCACCTGCTTCAGGCGAAGCAGCACGGTATTGTGATAGTCTTCCCGGCTCCACGCATAGCGCGAAATCCATCCGCGGCTCGGATCTTGAACCTGCGTCGAATACGGCTGCTCGGTGTTGTAATTGATCGCGCACACGACCACGCTCTGGGCCCAGGGTGCGACGCGAGAAAGTGATCCACGCTTGAGTTCCCCCTGCTCGTCGCGCGCTTCCATGTATTTCATTTCGCCGGCGCGCCCGGCCGCAATCCAGGCAGGAAAATGTTGCAGTTCGGGCGCATCGGCAGCGGGAGCGATGCCGGCAAGGTCGAATCCAGCCTCGCTCGCGGCGCGCTGAATGATCGATTTGATGTCGAGGTGCGAGGTCACCAAAGACTAGGGTAACCTTTTTGGGGCAGGATGGGAGTCTGGGAAGCGAGATAGAAAATTGCTGGAGGATCTATACCCCGAGTTTCTTGACTTCCTCGTTGTAGTACTTGCGGTAGAGGATATCCCACTCTTGCGAGCCTTCCAGGATGGTACGCTTCTGGCTGTCGATTTTCTGGCGGGCAGCGAGATCGATCTTCGCTTCCTGGTTGAGCAGGTCTTCGAGAATTTTGCGGGTCTCCTGGCGGATGGTGTTGGGATCTTCGATGAACTCCACTTCATCCATCTGCTTGAGCACCTCGGAGATGGCCCGAGCCAGCACGTTAACCTTGTCGCGGCTCAGCCTCACAGCACCGCCTTGTATTTGCGCACCAGTTCGCTCTTCACTTTGCGGAACATCTCCTGATAATTCGCTCCGGTGTTGCGCATTTCTTCGGAATAGGTTTCAAGGATGACGCGCACTTCGTCGTTGATGCGGTCTTCCAGGGAAAGTTCATCCACCAGCGCGGCGTGGACGCGTTCGGTCACCGCGGGTACGGCCGAGGTCTCGATCATCTTGCCGGCAATCAGTTTCTTGGTGACTTCGCGGGCCAAATAGCCCACATATTCTTTGGAAAGAAGCATGGTTGGGTTGAAATACCGAGTGCCAACGTGTTGTTTTGTGAATTGAAAAGTGTAACACAGCGGCGGGGACGGTGTTGCGGCGGGAGTTGGTGCTGGGTCTGACCCGGTACCGGAGACTCGGACGCTCAATGGTCCGCAGTTCGCAGGGTGTATACAAGTTGCCGGATCTCGTGACGTTTGCGCTCCTCTTGTTGTTCCGACTCCTTCGCAAGCTGCTCGTAGAGCCGCAACTCATCTTTCGCCTGCTCGCTTTGGCCCAGTTGCCGGTACGCTTGGGCTAGCCGATAGTGCGCTTCCTCCATCTTTGGGTCGAGCCCAATCGCTTGCCTGTAGTTCGACACTGCTTCTGAATACTTGCCCTGGTCGGAGTGGATGATCCCAAGCTGAAGACTGGCAGCGGCAAATTTGGGATCGAGAGCAAGCGCTTGATGGAGTAGAGATTCGGCTTGCGGCTGCAAGCTCTTGTCCCGTGCTCCCTTTGCCTCCCTCCAGAGCGCGACTGCGTAGTAATAATTCGCCTCTGGACTGCGGGGTTGAAGGGTCACAAAGCGGTGCAGCTTTTCGATCGCAAGGCGCGAGGGCCGGGTTTCGGCCAGTGCGATCCTGCCCAGGAAAATGTAGGGGATCGGATCACCGGGATTCAAGTCCGAGGCCTGGCCGATTCGCTGGATCGCCTCTTCGTACCTGCCCTCGGCAAACCACGTAGCCCCCAGTGCGAGGAGCATGCGCTCGGAGCGAGGAAATAGGGTATTTCCTTTCGAGAAAATCTCCAGCGCCGGTTCGGGGGCATGATGCAGCAGCACCTCCGCGCCCCAATCAAAAAAATTAGCTTCGCTGGGATCCATATCGGCCGCGCGCTGGTACTGCCGAACCGATTCCAGCGGATCGCCCAGCTTCTCTTCGATCTCGCCCAATTCGTGATGAAGTTCGGCCTGATCGCGTTGAGCCAACTGCGAGCGGATAGCCTCCGCGCTGGCTTGGAGCGATTCATGATCCGCAGCGGAAGCAGACGCCGAGCTGTCAGAAGAGTTTTTCCCCAGCGAGACGGTTTTCTCCGCGAGAGCCTCGCGAGTTCGCACCACTGTGTCGGAGCCGTGTCCGCCAAGATTGGTGACGTCCGTCATTCCCGATATCGTGAAATGCGGTTCATCAGAGAAAGTGGGTTTCCCGAGGACCGACTCCTTGCTCGGACTCCCGATCACCAGATCGACGTCCTTTTCCTCGTGGGATCGGAGAAATAGAGAATCGATCCCGCCGCCGGCATATCCCGTCTTTGTGACTCGCAGCGCGTAGACCCCTTCGCGCAATCCGGCCAGATGGTAAATTCCTTGCGCGTTGGTGTGAGCAATCTGCTTCGGCGAAGACTGGTTCGAACGCAATTCGACCAACACATCTACTGCCGGCTTGCCTTGCGCATCCCTCACCGTTCCACGCAGAGATGCTGTGCCAGAGTCTTGCCCTGACGCAAGCGCAACCAAGACGAGGCCCGCCAGGCAGTATCGAGCCAGGCGAGCAGAGTGGGTTATGTGCGTATGTGGCATGAGTCGACCCATGAATTTATCGAATGAGTGCAGAATCTTTCTCGGTGCGCGCTTTAGTGGATTTTAGCTTCACGAAGAAACCTGGGGCAACCGGCGAATGCCGCAGCCGACTTGTCAACGAGAAAGGTTGTCGGTCTCGGCCATAACCAAATAGAATCGTTGTCTCCTACTCGATTCGACATGAAAATGCCTTCGATCTCCCAACTCCTGCGGCTTTCGATTCTTGGGTGCTGGTTGGTGGTCAGTTTTCCGAGCGTGGCTCAGCAGAATTCTGAAAAGCGCAAGGTCATTATCGATCAGGATGCCGCTGGACCGGGAGGGACCGACCAGCAATCCATCTTGTTGCTGATTCAGTCTCCGCAAACCGAGGTGCTGGGGGTAACGGTGGTGACCGGCGATGGCTGGTTGAAAGACGAGGTTGCGCACACCTTGCGCATGCTGGAACTGATTGGGCGAACTGACATCCCGGTCGTGCCTGGGGCGGAATATCCTCTGGTCCGGCGGAAAGACGAGACGGAACTCTGGGAGCAGCGATATGGCGTGGTGCCATGGCTGGGCGCGTGGACGCCGGGTTACTACCATCCGCCAGACCAGCTCGGCGATATGCCGGAGGGCAAGCCTACCACCAAGCCGCTGCAGGAAGATGCAGCGCACTTCCTGGTGCGGATGGTGCGGAAATATCCGCAGGAAATCACGATTTACGAGGGCGGGCCCATGACCAATCTTGCGCTGGCCATCGCTATCGATCCTGAGTTTGCGGGCCTCGCGAAAGAACTGGTCTTCATGGGCGCGAGTTTGAATCCAACCACGGATGATCCAGAGTTCACGAATACACCGCGGCACGAATTCAATTTATGGTTCGATCCGGAGGCCGCGCATACCGTGCTGATGGCGACTTGGAAAAAGATTGTCTGCACGCCGGTGGATATTTCCGTGAAGACGCGGCTCACCCAGGATCTGATCGATCGGGTGCGGGCCGGGAACTCTCCCGCAGCGAAATATGTGGGCACCTATGCTCGCCTGCGCGGCAAATACAACTATTTGTGGGATGAGCTCGCGGCTTTAACCTGGCTCGATCCAAGTTTGATCACGGCCAAGGACACGCGCTTTCTGGATGTGGACCTGAGTCGGGGCGCAGGTTACGGCGACACCCTGAGCTGGTCGGAAAACGACAAGCCGAAGATCGTCGGACCACCGTTGGAGATTCAGATGGATCTGGATGCGCAGAAGTTCTACAACGAGTTCGTGCAACTCTTGACCGCTCCGACGCCGAAACCGTAACCGGAGCTCATGGCTGTACCTACTGCAGCAATCCGTAGATACCTACCCTGGTGTCGAAAATTACAATGACTCGGCCATCGGCCACGATGGGATCGCCAAATGCGACTCCCCCGCCGAGCGCGTCCCGCTCTGCGTTCATATTGCTGTTCCAAATCTCGTTGGAGACCCGGGTCGCATCGTAGGCGTGCAAGGTTGCTGTATCCGCGATGGTTTTCTCGTAGGCCCAGACAATCGCGTTCTGGGTTCCGTTGGCGGAAACGACTGTATTCGCACCCCTCACCCCATAAGCGGTGGGCGAAGTCGCGACTGGAGTGGTGTTCAATATCCCGTTCTGGAATTGATACTGTTTTAATTGCATGTTCGCAGCGCCGGTATACACATACCCATTCCAATAGGAGGCGTTTCCGTACAACCGGTTCCAAGTGGTTCCATCTGCAACATTGCCAGTGATGGAGTCCGAGCAAGCACCCTGTCCGACCAGGAAATCCTCTGGAATCTGCGTGTCGCCCGCGGCATTGAAGTGCCCCATGCTATCGCGATTCACCACAAACATGCGGCCCTCTTTACCGGTGACGAGAGCCAAGTTTTGGCCGTTGGTAAAGGTGGTAGGAATGAGCGCAACTCCTCCCGCGCCAATTTCAAGGTCATAGAGATCGACACAATTGGCGTTAAATGGCGTGAACCAATCTTCGATTTGAAACCCCGCAGAACTGAGTTTCAGTTTCAACACGGTGTCGCCGTAGTTGTTGCCACCCGAATCAGCATTGAAACTGCCATTCGCGGTGGCGACGAAGATATTGCCGGCGGCATCCACCGCAGGTGCTGCTCCGCCCTGCCAGATACCTGCTGCGCCACCGTAAGCGGATGGGCCATTGGTTGGATCTACCGCTTGATACTGGGTCGCAGCATTGAACACTGCGAGTTGTTGCAACGTCGTGGGATCGAAAGCCATAAGCCAGCCGTGATAGATCCCCGAATCGGAGAACGATCCCCAGGGCACGATGATGTCGCCATTAGCCTCGGTCAATCCGGCGCGTTGATTCTGGGTAGAGGGATCAAAAGAAATCTGCCCGTTGACGTTGCCCGAGCCGTCGCCTGCCACGGTGGCCTGGATTTGAACGCTGCCGGGACCGAAATCATTTCCGGTGTGAATGTCGATGGCCCGGAGCCATTGTTGCGGCACATTGTTATCCAGCAGGACGGTCACAAAGTACATTACTCCGGTGGAGGAATCGATGTAGGGTGTGCCGGTGATTCCAAATTGATCGCCAACACCGGTCCGGCCCCCGTAGGTATCGGGCAGGGTCGTTATGCCATTGGTTGGGTCCGTGTAATGCCTTTCCCAGAGCGAGCCGCCTCCGGGATTGGCGGCGTCGAACGCATATACGCTGTCGTTTTCCGTGGCAACGATCACGACATCGCGCGTCTGGCCTCCGCCCATATCAAGTCCGGAGACATAAAGAGGCTGGGCTATAATATCCCCATCGGTGGCGAATATCCCTAACTGGCCGAACTGGCTGACATTCACGTTTGCCGGCGTGAGAGTCGTCTCGCTGGCAAAGAGACCGCTCGCGGATGGGTCTCCCTTCCACATCAACACCCCAGCGTAATTGGATGTTGGTACTAAACTGACGGGAGGGGTTGACGTGCTGGTTGCTGGCTGGGTTCCTTGACAGTTGACCAATAGGCATGCGGCAGTAAGAAGCAGACAGACTTGTCCGCTTCGGTGCAGGGCCCAATTCTTCATCGTCCCCTCCGGTTACCCTAGCTGGAGCGGCGTTTCGATGTACATACGTGCAGAATTGGTTGTATGTTCCCCGACCGATTTGCGTAATTACCCGGCGAGAGAAGTTCAGTCAATTGCTGATTTCCAGCGTTCTTGGAGTCAAGCCACGGGTAGGCGAAGACTCGCCGTTTTATTGCTAGCCAGGTGCATTAAAGGTTTTCCAGTAGACTCCAAGGATTTTTCCTTCTGTGCAGTACGGATTTCTTGGTACCGGCATCCAACGTCACGAATGTTTTCTCTCTTGCGTTGGAGTTGTCTGCTGCTGGCTGGGTGCGCAGTCTGCCCGGCGCAAGAATCCGGACAAACTCCGATCACATGCGAACTGAGCAACAACACCAGCGCGAGTCCGAGTTATCGTGGGAGTAGGGCGAATGCGCAGCCGGGAAACGTGAGCAAAATTCCCATTCGGTCTTTGCTTTATAAAGGCTCACAGACCCGGATCTTCACTCGCTACATGCCCTGGTTCGGCGACCCCAAGCATGAGGACGTGGGCTATCGTTCAAACGATCGCGACGAGGTCAGCCGCCAAGTTGCGGACATGATCAGCCGGGGAATCGAAGGCGCCATCATCGACTGGTATGGCCCCAACTCGGGTATGAAGAACGAGAGCACCATGGCCTTGATGAAGGAGGCCGAGCGCCAGAATTTCGAATTCGCCATTTCGGAAGATGCCGGGTCCCTCCGCGAATGTGAGAAGCGGGGATGCAATGTCACCGATCAGCTTATTTCAGACTTGAAGTACGCGGCCGAACATTTTGAGAGTTCTCCGGCGTATGTCCGGTTTGACAATCGTCCAGCAGTCTTCTCTTTCGGACTCGAAAAATATCCCATCGACTGGAAGCGGGTGCAAAGATCGGTGCCGCTGCAGCCTCTGTTGTTTTTTCGCAACTCAGGAGCGTTCTCCAATCCTGATGCCGACGGCGCTTATTCCTGGATCGCCCCCGAAACCGTCAATTCCAACGATCCGATGGCCATGCAATACCTCGAACGCTTTTATTCGAAAGCGCAGCAATCTAACAAGATTGCGATGGGCTCTGCCTACAAGGGATTTGACGATGCCGAAGCCAGTTGGGGAAAGGGCCGCGTTATTGACCAGCAGTGCGGCCTCACCTGGCTGGCTGCCTTTGCCCTTACTGGCCGATTCTATTCTTCTCGCCATCAGCTTCCGGCGTTAATGATCCCTACCTGGAACGACTATGAGGAAGGCACAGAAATAGAAACTGGAATTGACAACTGTGTGAGCATCAAAGCGGGGATTACGGGCGAAAGCCTTTCATGGTCGCTGGCCGGTCCGGAGGAGACCTTGGATCATATTGCCATCCTCGCCGGAAGCTCATCGCGCTGGATGGATGTTGCGGAGTTACCGGCGAAGTCGGGATCGATCCCTATTCGCGATCTTCACCTCGACTCTGGAGCGACCGACCTCTGTGTGCAAGCGATCGGGAAGGCGTCCTTACTCAACCACTCCTCGGGAGCAATTAGCCTTTCGGGGACGCAAAGACCGGGTGCTGACTAAATAAGGAAGCATTCGGACGGATGAACGTTTCCGGCCTTCGCTTCTAGTCCGCCGCCATGCCCTGGGTTTCGGGTTCGAAGCGATCCATACTCGCCGGCAAAAGTTCGCCCTGGAGTTTTTCACTCCGCAGTTGTGCTTCGAGCGCCGCCAGTTGGGCTTCGATATCCTCCCCAGCTTTACGCTTGCGGATAACTTCCTCGCGATAGCGGCGCAGGAAATAGTCGATGGTCTCCACTCGAATGCGGATCGAGCCCGACGGTTTGTTTTCGTCGAGATCCTTAAAACAGAAATACGGTGTGCCCGACTGCTCAATGATGCCTTCGATCACGCCATAGATCGGCGCATCATGGCCGCACTTGAAGCTGGAGATCTCCAGCGCCACCAGGTTGGGATGGCGCGCCGTGAATTTCGCTGCCCAGACTTTGTGGTTGGTGCTGCAGGAATAGGAATTTTTCCAGGCATCGCTGATATCGAGCGGGCTGCTGATCATTCCGGCGCGCACTTCCTCGCCAAAAAGCCGCTCTAACAAGTCCTCATCAATGGGAAGGGTGTTCTGCGAGAAGATCGGGTATCCGAGTTTCTGGAACTCGTCCAGAATCTCGTGGTTCAACCCGGGATCATGATGATAGGGGCGGCCCAGCATGACAATTCCGATGCGGTCCTCGCGTTCCAGTTGATCGATCACCTGGCGGGCCCGGCGGCGGAGCTTGGTTTCATAGTCCTGCAGCGCCGCAAATCCAGATTCAATGGCGCGATCATTCTCCTCCTGCGAGAGGCCCAGAACTGACTGCCACGCCTGCAGCATCTGGTGAGCGAACAGCTTCCGGTCCGCGAAATTAAGCACCGGGTCAATGTATTTCACATGGTGCTCGGCGAATACGTCGTTCTCCTTGGTGAACGCGGCTTTTACCGTTTCAGGAGTCGCAGTGACGGTGGGGCAGGCGTTGGCTCCGACAATCTTTACCAGGGGTGAGTGCAGCACGTCGTACATCGGGAAAAAGATCGCGTTCAGCGGTTTTTTGCGGTGCTTCTCCTGAATCAGGTTGTAAACGTGCGAGATGCCAATCTTTGCCGGGAAGCAGGGATCGATCGCTCCGCGGCTGGCCCCGGCGCGATACAGCTCCGAACTGGTGTAGTCGGAGTAAATAATGTTTTCGGGCTGCACCCCGAGGCTCTCGAAGTAACCATTGAACAAGGGAGCGTAAGTGTAAATATTGAGTACCCGCGGGATTCCAATGCGAATCTTGTTACGATTCTCCATCAGGGCGCGCCGCTCTTTCGCGCCTTTGCTCCAACCAGCCCACCCGCGGGTCGGTAGTGGATCGGCTACACTCTTGGCGTTGACTGGACGGAATACTTCCTTGGAAGCATAGTCCACGAAGTTCGGATGCTGCGCGCGAATCGAATCGAGTCCGGCCTTGATCTCCTTCATGTCGTTCAGATCTTCGACCGTGCCTTTTTCACAAGTGGCAATGATCAAGCGCTGCTCGCCGTGCATTAACGGCACTTTCGTGACCTTCTGGATGGGCACGAAGCTGAGGTCATCTTTGGGTTTGGTGCGGATATCGATGAAAGTCCGCAGGCAATCGTTCTTACAGAAGTGGCAGCGCGTGTCTTCGTTGCGCGTGGTGCGGTATTCGATTTTGCGCACGGCATCGAGGCCCACGAAAGTAGTTCGTTGGCCGTTCCGCCACAGTCGCAAAGATTCCTGAGCGGCTCCGATCGCGCCCGATTCTCCGCAGTGCTCGTGGACGATGATCTCCGGTTCCTTCCCGGTGGCGCGGAAGCTGTTGCGGATGAAATCGACCTCAGCCTTGACGACAGCGAGATTATTCTGGGTCCCGCCTTGCAGCACAAAACGTGAACCCAGCGCAGCCAGATTGGGAATGCTGGCGACATAAAGAAATACATTCTTGGGCAGCACGGCCGCGAGTCCCGCAAGAATCTCTTCCGCGCGCCAGCCCTGGCGCTGGAAATTCACGATGTCCGATTGCATGAATACGGCGCAGCCGTACCCGAATACGGGCATGGCCTGCGCCGAGAAAGCGAGGTCCGCGTACTGATTCACACTGAGTCCAAAGCCCTCGGCTGTGGATTGAAGAAAGTAGCCGTTGCCGGCCGAGCACTGGGTATTCAATTTGAAATCCTTCACGCGCCCGTTGTGCAGGATGATGATCTTAATGTCCTGCCCGCCAACGTCGACAATCACGTGCGGATCTTCGTAAAACTTCAGTGCGGACTCGGTGTGCGCGACGGTCTCCACGAGGGCCACATCGGCCTTCAGCACGTCTTTCAGAATGTCTTTCGCATAGCCGGTTGTGGCGACACCCAGCACTTCGAGTTTCGCGTTCTGCGCCTCGACCTGGCCGCGCAGATTCTCAAACATCTCGATCGTGTCCTGAATGGGATTCCCGTTGGAAAGCTGGTAGGACTTGCACAAAATGTCGCCGTTCTCGCTCAGCAAAACGGCCTTCGTGGAAGTCGATCCACCGTCGATTCCGATGAACCCGCCGACGGTGCTGTTTTTGGCGAACACGGCGGGCGTAAATTTCTTCCTGCGATAAGCATCTTTGAAGAGGTCGAGATCGCCAGGATGTTCGACCAGACCCTTGCCGCCCGATTTTGCCTTTTCCTCCTGCCGCCCGTAGTCGATGTAGTGAATCAGCTTCTCGTAGCCGCAGTAACAGCCGACGCAGTCTTCTTCGCTGCGGCCAAATTCGACCGCGCCCAGAGCGGCGAAATATTGGGCGTTTTGCGGAACCTTAATCAGATCTTCGGGTTTGGCGCCTTCGGGAACCGCAACTTTGCGCTCCTGCCACATGCGGGGAATGTTCGCCTGCCAGGCTTCGCGCATGCCGCGAATAAAGCTATTCGGCCCGCCCAGCAGCAACACGTGTGGGCGCAGCGTGTTTCCCCTAGTGAGGACGCTCAGGTTTTGCAGCACAATGGCTTCGAACAGCGACGCCATCAGTTCGTCAGGCGGCGTGCCAACTTTTTGCAGGCTGTTAATATCGGTTTCCGCGAATACTCCACACTTGCCCGCGACTTTGTGCAGTTTGATCCCGTGATATCGCTGTTGCCCGAGCAACTCCGTGGGAATTTTCAGCTTGGCATTAATTTTGTCAATCACCGCTCCGGTGCCGCCAGCGCACTTGTCATTCATCGAGGGAATTTTCTTCTTACGGCCGGTCTCGTCGTCATCTTTGAAAACGATGATCTTGGCATCCTGACCGCCGAGCTCGATGACCGAATACACTTCCGGATGCAGCTTCTCGACGGCCAGGGAGACTGCCGTTACTTCCTGCACGAATTTCGCGCCAATCTGGTCGGCAATTCCAGTTCCCCCGGAGCCGGTTAGAAAAATGCGCGTGTTGTGGCGATTCACGCCCACTTCCGCCTCGATGCGCTTCAGAAACTCCAGCGTCTTCTCCGGCTGCTTGGTTTCATGCCGTTGGTAATCCTGCCAGAGAACCTGATCGCTTGCGGCATCGACCACTACGGCCTTTACCGTGGTTGAGCCCACATCAAGCCCAACCAGATATTTGATGGCGCGGTCGTGACCGTGCACAGGGGAATGCAGCGGCTGCGACGGTTGTTGCAGGCGGGAAACATCGGGTTCGAGCGGCGCGATCTGAATTAGCTGAGGGCCCTTATGATCGTGCATGAATTCCTCACTTCCGAAGCTAAAAAGAGAATCTTTGAGCACCGAGATCGCTGAGGTTGCCAAGACAGGGCAAGAAAAACTATTTCTCAGCGCCCTGGCGGTTTCGCCTGCTGGACGTTGTTAGTCGCCCGACATCGCCGGCACTGCATCCACGCGCACGCGTGATCGCTTCCAGAATCTTGTATCTTTGTCGATCCGATCGCTCACGTGCAGAACGAACTGAGCAGCCGTTCCCGCGACTCCCTCCCGATGCGGCACGTGATAGAAGGGCCGTTTGAGCTCAGGATGGTCGTCGATGTATTGACGAATTTCGCTCATACTCTTGCCGCTGGATTTGAGGCATTCCTCGAATTCGGATTTGGCCTTGACCTTAGCCTCGCCCAGCGCCATTTGCACGCGGCTGTGCGCGTTGACCTCGCCCTCGCCGGAGGTCTCGATCGGAAGGAAGATCATGTCTTTGAACTTGTTGATGACCGCCGACTGGACTCCGTCGGATTGCGACGACGGCATGCATCCAAACGGCTTCAGGGCCAGCACCATGTGGCAGAGCTTGTGGACCGTGTAGTAAACATTTTTTCCCACTTCGAGGTGACCTTCCCCGCCGCGTGCGAACTGGTTGTAGAAGGGATGTGCCATTTCCGCCAACTCGGTTTGGGGCACGAGATGATGGGTGATCCCGCCGAGATGTTTGGCTGTGCGATGGTAGAAGAATCTCCACATGCGCTCGCCCGCGCCGATACCCCACAGCTTCTTGTGCAGGCCGATGTAGTTCGCGAAATTCTTCTTCATCTCATACCACTCCGGATTGCGGTGTGGACGATTCACCGGCCATTTGGCAATGGCATGTGCCTTGGCCTGGTACATGAGATAGGCAACCCAGGTTGCGATGGGCTCCACTATGACTTGCGCCCCTTCGCGTTCCAGGAACTCAAACATATGGAAGTTGCCGTCGCCTTCCGTGATCTGCGCCCAGAACTCGCCGGTGATCTTGACCACAGGCTTCACTCGCGTCCGGTCCACTTCGATAGAGTTCATGGTTTCGCGGGCCTCGTGCAGCGCATGCAGGTAGTCCTTGCCCCACATATGCTCATGCCATTTGCCGAATACATTGAAGGTGTTGCGTAGAATCTTGTTGCTCTTGAATTTCGGTTTGGCCCACTCCGGCGCGCGCTCTTCGATTTCAAACGATTTTCGATTCCGCAGATCATCGCAAAGGTCGCTCACCATCTCTCGAAAAACCCGGTCGGTCTCGCCCTTCTTCACTTCATATGGACGAATCTGGTAGATGAGGTCGTTGATGACATCGCCGAGATGCATCGCATTGAGCATGCCGAACCCGAAATCGATAGTGAACTTCAGCCCGGGCTCGCCGGATGCCGCCTTGATGCCGTCGCTATCTTTGAACAGCAGAACTCGAAAACCATCAAATCCAGCGTTCTTCAATGCGAAGCGGTACTCAGCCTCATACATTCCGAAACGGCAAGGCCCGCACGACCCCGCCGTGAAGAAAACGAAATTGTCCAGAATCTGCTGCCGCGAGAGCCCCTCTTTCTCGAGAAATTGGAGATACTGCACCAGATTGCCGACCGTGAAATACGTCGGATTGCACTGGCCGTTATTTCCAAATTCTTTTCCTTTCTGAAACGCAGGTACATCCGGGACCGGCAACTTTTCGCAGCGATAGCCACAACCCTGAAATACGGCGCGGATCAGGTCCTCGTGCTTCCAGGTAAACCCGCCAAACAAAATCGTGACGCGATTGCGCTCCTCGGCTGTAAAAGCACGTTCGACAGGACGGTGAAAGTGGGTGGGCTGGTCAAGCCCGGCTATCTTGCGCAAGCGGGCGCGTTCCGCTTCCAGGCGCTGCTTGATTTCCGAGTCATTTTCAATCTGGACAAAATTCGTCGCCATATCGCTCCTCCGGCGCTGTTACTATGCTATGGATTTTTAATGGAATTGGGTGAGGACAGTTTGATGCGTGTGGGTGCGCAAGGCGGGAGGCAGTTCCCGCACCGGGAACAAAAACAGCTCTGCCGTTTACATCGGTTCTGCCGCGGAACCACATCGGCGCTCCAAAATTAAGTCAGTGAGGGGCCCAGGTGTTTCGATTTCTAATAGACTCGGCGGCCTTTAGCGCGGAGATGCCACCTCTTAGAGATAGCATGTTAGGGAGGCGGTTGCCTCAATCTTTGCCCAAGCAGATCTTGCGGAAACCCGAATGCTTCCTTTTAGCAGAAAAGCCAAGCGAATTTCAAATCGTAAAATTGCTGCGACAGTACAAAATCTGCGATACAGACTGCATTTTTCGCAATTCGCAGCGTCTCCCGTCATTGCTATCAATAACTAAATAAGGATTAGCTTGCTTAGTGGTTTAAGTTTGTGATGCTTGATCATCATAGCCCGAATCTTTCCCGTGGCGAGCATTTGCTAGACTATCGTCGCACTGCGAATCTCTGGGGATAACTTTGCCGACCGATCCGGTTCTGGTGGTACATGGCGGGGCCTGGGCCATGCCCGACGACATGGTCGAGGCCCACATCTGCGGCGTCAATTATGCGTTGGCTGCTGGCTGGCACGTGCTCGAACGGGGCGGCTCGGCTCTGGATGCCGTCGAGGAGGCCGTCGTCATTATGGAAGACGACGAGACCTTCGATGCGGGACGCGGCAGCTTTCTCAATCGCGACGGACGCGTGCAACTCGACGCCCTCATCATGGATGGCGCCACGCTGCGCGCGGGCGGCGTGGGATGCGTCGAGCACCTGAGCAATCCGGTGCGCGCCGCGCGCAAGATTCTGAGCGAGAGCCCCCACGTCTATTTCGTTGGCGAAGGCGCCGAGAAGTTCGCTGCTGCCCATGGCATTCCGCTTTGCAAAAACGAAGACCTGATCATCCCGCGCGAGATTGAGCACCTGCGCGCCTACCAGGCTGAGAGCGCAAAACACGGAAACGACCTGTTCGCCCCTGAATCCGACGACACCATCTCGCACGACACAGTGGGTGCGGTCGCGCTCGACCGCAACCGCAATATCGCCGCCGCAACTTCTACCGGAGGCACGCTGAACAAAGCGCCGGGACGGCTCGGGGACTCGTCGCTCATCGGCTGCGGCTGCTATGCCGATAACCAAAGCGCCGCCGCTTCTACGACCGGCTGGGGCGAGCCAATCATGAAGTTGGTGCTCGCCAAGTGGACTACCGACCGCATCGCCGCCGGAAATCTTCCCGAGTGGTCCGCGCTGGAAGCGATGAATTACCTGAAGCAGCGCGTCAACGGGCACGGCGGAATTATTGTTCTGAACCCCGAAGGCCACATCGGCATCGCCCACAACACTCCGCGCATGGCTTGGGCGTACAAAACGGTGAAGAAACAGGAAGCGGGCATCGTTCGCGAGAACTAATCCCTTGGTCCGCGAACGAAGCGTTGACTTAGAGAAGATAGAGTCCACCCTATTGTTCTAACCCCTCCCTGCCTCTATAGCCAACCTTTCGTCCGCGCGATTCTCGCGGCCTCAACGCGATTGCTCGCCCCCAGCTTACTGATCGCCTCTGAGAGATAGTTGCGGACGGTGCCGTCGGATAATCCGAGTTCGTCGGCGATGTCGCCGCTGGGTTTGCCTTCGCCCGCCAAGCGCAGGACTTGGCGCTCGCGGTCGGTAAGGGGATCCATTTCGCCCCAGGCTTCGGTAGCCAGTTCGGGATGGATGACGCGCAAGCCTTGGTGGACACGGCGAACCGCGTCCGCCAATTCTTCGGCCCGCATGTCTTTCAGCAGATATCCGGAGGCTCCCGCTTCGAGGGCCCGACGCAAGTATCCGGAGCGGGCAAAGGTGGTCACAATGACTACTCGGGTTCCGGTACGCCGGCGCTTCAGCTCCGCAGCTACGTCGAGCCCGCTCATGTGCGGCATTTCGATGTCAGTGATGAAAACGTCGGGCTTGTGGGCGAGCACGGCCTCCAGCGCCTCGCTTCCGTTGCGAGCCTGGGCAATGACCGAAATATCGCCCTCAATTTCCAGCAGAGCCGCGAGCGCGCCCAGCACCATTCCCTGATCTTCGGCGAGCACCACGCGAATGGTTTTGTGGCCGGTTCTGGTGTTGTCGCGCGGGCTATCTTTTGGCAGAGGATTCACGGTTGGCTGCTTTCGCTGTCGACAGCCGCTTCTTTCAATGGAAGCGTGATGATCAGCGTTGTTCCCGAGCGGTTGGTTCGTTCCAGCGAGCCTCCCAGCATCTCAACCCGTTCGCGCATGCCGCGGAGGCCGTTGCCTTCGAGACTGGAGAATCCCTGCCCGTCATCGGCAATTTCCAAGCGGCACGAGCCATTTTGTTGTTCCAGACGCAAGCGGCAAGTTCTGGCTTGCGCGTGGCGAACTACATTGGTCACGCCTTCGCGCACCGCCAGCGAGAGAACACTCTCCTGCACGACGGGAAGGCTCAGGCTACTGGCCGCGTCGCATTGCACCGCCAGCCCAGCGGTTTCGAGAGTGGCCTTGGCCTGAGCCAGTTCGGCAGCAAGCCCCTTGGAGCGATATCCGCGGATCGCGTCGCGAACATCCGACAGCGCCTGCCGCGAAATTTCTTCCACTTCCCGGATCTCTTTCCCCGCCCGTTCGGGATCGCGCTCCATCAACTTGCCGGCTAGTTCCGACTTCAGAGTGATCACCGATAGCGTATGTCCCAGCACATCGTGCAAATCCCGCGCGATGCGCTCGCGCTCAGCCATTTTGGCGAGGTGCTCGATTTCTTCGTGGGCCTTGCGCAAGTTGCGATTCATGCGGTTGCGCTCCGCAAAGAACATATTGCCGGCGCCAATGATGATGGGAAAAAGCGCCGAGTAGAACAAGGTCCAGCCATTGATGTGCAACAGCAGTCCTTCGATGGCGCCGACAGTTCCTACTGTCAGCAAGCCAACGGCCGCCTTCGTTTTGGTGGCGACGCAAAACGGAAGCATTGCCGCCGCGAAGATGAAGAACGTGCAGGCTCCCTGATTGATGGGCATGAACAGCATGCCCAATAGCACCATCCCGCCAATGTGTACGAGAGCACTCGGGTTCTGCAAGGCAAATAAACCGAGATACAGAAGGAGAAATACGGTAGCCCCGGCGAGATCGAGAGACCAGATTCGAAAACTGGCGTGGTTCAGGACTGGATCGATGAAAAAGAAGCCGAGATAGATGACCCAGAGCAGAGGACTCCAACCGTGGTCCCTATCTTTGAGGATGGTCCTCCACGGCTTGAGCTTCCAGCGACTGCCGGTCGCGCACTCCAAGTCTTTACCGAAAGAAATCAGCGGCATACGCCTATTGTCGCCCCTCTCGTCAATTCCGGCCACTGCCGAGCATGGGTCCGGCGCCGTACCAGATCAGCATGGCGGCCGGAATCAACAGTGTGAGCCATTTCGTTCCGCCGATTATGGCGATTACGCCGAGAAAAACCAGCACCACCGCCCAGAGTATCGATCTCTTTGCATTCCTGTTCATAGCAATCCTTGCATGCACGTGTCCGGCAAATGTCTAGCCATACATTTTTTCCTGATCGCGCTGGAAGCCGATGCGTGCGATGCCCAGGCAAATCATGGTGAACCCCAGCAGGACCTCCCAATGGGTAGCTGCCGCTTGATGCTGCCCGGCTCCAGCCGCCCCCAGCGCCAGTTGCGACAAGTGATAGGGAGGCAGCACGAGAGCAATTTGCTTCACCACCTTGGGCAGGAACATAAACGGCACCCACAGCCCGCTGCAAAACGACATCGGCAAGTAAATCAGATTGATCACCGAAGGCGCCGAATTCGGCCCGGCAAAATATCCCACCGCCAATCCCATCGCGGAAAAGGGCAGCGAACCAAGCACGAGCGTGCCCAGCAGCCGCGCGAATTCCCCGACCGGCATGCGGACGCCTCCGAGCGTAATGCCCAGCGCGAATAATGCCAACACAATGACCGCGCTGAAGGTCATACTGGTGATCACTTTGGCCGCAAAGTAGGCAAATGGCGGCATGGGGCTGGCGCGCTTCACCTGCAGCCATCCCAGGCCGCGGTCCGAGGCCAGGCCCGCGGCGGTTCCAAACAGCGAGGCGCCCATCACGCCAAACGTTCCATAGGTCGCGATCAGATACGTTGTCACGCCCATACCACCGAACGCCTGTTTCGAGTTGAGCACCAGCCCGAACAAAACGTAGAACATGATCGGAAAGCTCAACACGGATGCGGTATACACGCGCATCCGAAGGTTCTTCAGGAATTCGTACTTCGCTTCTTTCAGATAAATCGTCGCGGTATGGCGCGGCGTGCGTTGGATTTGTGCGGCGCTCAGTGTCATTGTCGCGGTGCTCATGGCATTTCCTCCGAAGGGCTGCGGTCTTAGTTGGAGATGTTTCCGTTTTTGGAAGCGTCCTGGGTCAGGGCGAGAAACGCTTCTTCCAAACCTGCGCTGCTGATTTCAAGTCCGGACAGGTTTGCGTCACGAGCCAGCAACTCGCGCACAACGGTCTCTGCCTCTACGGTGTGAAGTTCGATCGCCTCGCGGTCCTCTTTTGCGGCGGTGACCCCGCGAATTCCACGCAATGCGCTGAGGCTTAGACTGGTAACACAGCGGATCCGCTTGCCCGCCGTCTGCGCCTTGATCGTCGCCGGAGTGCCCTCGGCAATAATTTCGCCCTGGTTGATTACAGCGATGCGGTCGGCGAGAGCATCGGCTTCCTGCAGATAATGCGTGGTCAGCAGAACGGTTTTTCCGCGGCGAACCAGCTGGCGGATTTCGTCCCATAACATGCGGCGCGCTTCCACATCGAGCCCTACAGTGGGCTCGTCCAGGAAGAGCAGATCGGGATCGCCGCAGATGGCGAGCGCGAACAGCACGCGCTGCCGCTGGCCTCCGGAAAGATCGCCGAATTTGCGTTCCGCCAGATTCTCCACTCCCGCTGCAGCCAGAATCTGCCGCGCTGGCATTGGCGACGGGTAATACGAGGAGAACAAGTCGATGTGTTCGCAAACCCGCAAGGTTTCCGGAACCTTTCCCACTTGCAACATGGCCCCGGTTCTCATCCGGTTTTCCGGATTCGTGGGATTGCCCCCGAAAACGCGCACTTTTCCCGAATTGGGCTGCATCAGGCCGAGCAAGAGTTTGACGGCGGTGGTTTTGCCGGCTCCGTTAGGTCCGAGCAGGGCAACGACTTCTCCTGCGTGTACGCGAAAATCTACTCGCTGCAAGGCCCGAACGCTTCCATAACTCTTGTTCACGGCTTCCAGGCTGGCAACAATTGGGTCCGGGGCGGCACTGCGATTCGGTTCAAGGATTGCGGGCATTTGCGGCCTCCTGCTTGCGGCGGTGTTGTTTCCGGGCGGAATCATCTCGTTCAAATTCCGTGATTGCATCATCCTGGAATCGAGGTTTGCGCGCCAGTGCCATCCATCACGCAATAGGCGTGACAAATGTCATCCGGGGTTAAGCAAATTCACTGCAAACGAGACGCCCCTGGGCAAGCCGGCTCGGGCCCATGAACGGCGAGAAACCTCAGGGCAGGGTGAGGGTTTCCCTGATCTCCAACCGGGTCTGTTACGAAATCCGAACAACTCTTGCAATCCGCCGCTTCCGGAAAGCCTGGGCGCCCCCCCTCGCTTGGATCAAGGACGGCTCGTATCGCCGCGTCTGACAAGGGCGAGCGCGTGTTCTGATTTCGTAACAACAAGACCTATGTGAATTTTTTCGCATGCGACGGATACAATTGTCCCCAGCTTTTGGTATGATTCCCGGAATTTCGTTGGAGGCGTCTGTGTTGCCCGCTGGCAAAAGCCTTCGCACCTTACGTGAAAAACTCGGACTCACCATGCGCGATGTGGAAAACTCCAGCGCGCGCATTGCGGAGCGCTATCGCAACGAAGAGTTTTCCATTCCACCCAGCCGATTGTCTGACATCGAAACCAAAGGCATTTTGCCCAGCATTTATCGCCTCTACACGCTCTCTGTGATCTATCGTCGCGACTTGCGCGAACTGATGGCGTGGTACGGCGTCGATCTCGCCAACATGGCCGCAGACTTGGGACTGGTTTCGCCGCCCAAATCGCATGTCTCGGATGCGCTGGCGGGACTGGCATCGGTACAGGTTCCGGTGCGCATGGATCCGGGTTTCGACGAGCGGCGCACCACCAACCTGGGACGGATGGTCGAGCAGTGGGGAATGGTTCCCTTTGCCTACCTGGCGCAATTTGCCAACAGCGATTTCACCTACGGCTACGTGGGCACGCAGGACTTCACCATGTATCCGATTCTGCCGCCGGGTAGCTTTATTCAGGTGGATGAATCCCGCAATCGCGTGGTCGAAGGCTCGTGGCGCTCGGAATATGAACGGCCGATTTATTTTGTAGAGACGCGCGACGGGCACACTTGCTCCTGGTGCAGCATGCGCCGCGAAGAAATCATTTTACAGCCGCATCCGCTGTCTCCGGTGCCGGTGCGCATCCTGCGTCATCCCCAGGAAGCCGAGGTGCTCGGCCAGGTTGTCGGCGTGGCTATGAAGTTGACCGAGTGGCAGGCCCTCGATTCTGCTCCAACTGTGAAAGCGCCAGCAGCACTGAATTGAGGTGCGTAGAGGTCGGGGCGTCGGGCCGGCCTTCCGGCAACAGCGCCTCAACGCGATCCCGCATCTGTTCGACATAGACTTGGGGCGGAACTCCGGAGCCCCGGCTTGATTCCTTAAGATCCTCCAGCAATTCACTGAGCGGCGTCTGCAGTACGCGAGCCACTACTTCCGCGTGCGCCGCCTTGATGGCGCGCTCAGACGCCTCCTCCCCATGCACCAACTGCATTCCCCAATGTTCGTAGCGCCCTTTGCCGCGTCGCAGGAAGGCAAGATAGGACAGCTTTCCCAGAAGGCCGGAAACGGCCGAGAGCGTGGTTTCTTTGATGTCCTGTAGTGCGGATTTCAGCGTCATCTTGTTACAAATTCCGGACAATCAAAGGCTTGCGATACCCGTTGCGCGGGTCTCCGTGGGCATGACACTATCACGATCCATCTTGCAGTCCCAAGGAGAAAAACAACGTGAAACGCCTACTACTCGTGCTCGGAGCAGCCGTATTATTTCTTAACACTTTAGTAATCCCAACCGTCGTTCGCGCTGACGGTGGCGGGGGGAGCAGCACCAATTGCGGCGGCAACGGCCAGATCTGCAAACCCTAAGCCCGAGCCGCAACTGAATTGTGCACGGAAGATCGAGGAATTGTTCAAGAAATTCATTGATCTTACGAAAACCGAACAAGAAGTTCCCCGGCGTTGCGACCTGCAGCGAACCGCGGTATAGTGCCTAACCGCGATGCTGCAGGCGCACTCATTACTTTGGAATTACCTCTGGGTAGCGCCCAACATTCTTCTCCTGGTCCTCGCGCTCCTGATCTGGAAGCGCGGGCTTGCGCGTCAGCTTCCTGCGTTTCTGGCGTTCGCAATTGCCAGCGCGGTGGGAGATCTCGCCGTCTTCATCGCTGATATCGCTCCGTCCGTGTCGGCGGTGAACTTCTGGCGCGTCGACTGGGCTGCGCTCCTGATTGAAAGTCTTCTGAAGTTCGTCGTAATCGGCGAGGTTTTCTCGCGCGTTCTCAAACCCTACCCTTCGGTCGGCCGGTTCGGCCGCGTCTTGATCAGTGGATCTGGGACCGTGTTGGTGTTTGTCGCGGCGCTGGCAGCTGCATATGCTCGCACTGGCAACACTGCGCGCCTCATCTCCGGATTTCACATCCTTGAGCAAACCGTATTTATCGTTGAATTGGGCCTGGTGATCTCCGTCTTCATGTTTGCTTCGTACTTCAGACTGTCTTGGGATCGACTGGCGTTTGGGGTCTTCTTGGGCTTCGGATTTTCCGCCTGTGGATATTTAGCTGCCTGGGCGATCGTTAGCAATGCGGATCCCTCTATCCAAGGACGCACTCTGCTCGACTTTCTCGAAATGGGTATTTATCACTTTTGCGTCTTGATCTGGTGCTACTACTTGCTCGTGCCGCAAAAGTCTTCGGCTCCAAAACGTGCGCCCGCACTGCCCGAGCACAACCTCGAACTCTGGAATCGCGAACTCGAGAGGCTGTTACAACAATGACACTCGCTATCATTCTTATTGTCGCTGCCGCGATCGGTCTCATTTTCATCATTCGCATCACGGTGTCGCAGAAGCTGCAGATTGCGCCTTCCGACCTCGCCACCCAGATTCAGCCCATTGACATTGAGGCCTTCCGTAATCTGGTCGACCCCGCTGAAGACGAATACCTCCGCCGGCGCCTGCTCCCCGCGCAGTTCCGCACCGTACAGCGCGAACGCCTGCGCGCCATGGCCGCCTATATCCACACTGCGGGACAGAACGCCGCTGTGCTGGTGCGTCTGGGGCAAAATGCCCTCGGGACAACAGATGGCAATACGGCCCAAGCTGCGCACCAGCTGGTCGAAAACGCGGTCTTGCTCCGCCGCAATTGTGCCTTCGCTCTGCTCCGCATCTATATCGCTCTGGCGTGGCCGAATGGACGCCCCGCCGCCGCCCTCATCGTGCACGGCTACGAGCGCCTAAACGGCTCCGCCATGCTGCTGGGCCGGCTGCAAAATCCGGCAGCTCCACTGCGCATCTCGGCTGGGTTGTGATCCAGATCACACATAAATGCAGTGCGTCTTTGTGACCGGTATCACGGACCACCCCCCTACTCCCGGAGCTATCCTGTCCGCCAAATGTTCCGGCCCCGCAAATTCATCAGGTTTACTGGGAGACGACCCAGCCTCCATTCCTTACTTGTTTTCTACCCTGCTTCTGTTGTAAAACCAGCGAGATTCAAGCGTCCCAGGAATTTGTGCTTGCATCGGCAATGTCTCGGGTCGTTGCCAGCGTCTGCTCGCCTTCGCGAGTTTCAAGGGAGAACCTCATGCTCCGCACAATCAAAGTGATATCGGTGTGTGTTTTCATGCTCCTGGTTTTTGTTCTGGCTTACGGGCAAGGCGGGGTCGCCACCGGCGATTTGCATGTCACGGTGAAAGACCCCAAGGGAGACGTTGTCGCCAATGCCGTCGTAATGGTGCGGGACGCGGCCAAGGGTCTCGAGCGGACCGCTACTCCCGACGGCGAGGGAGGTTATAGCGCCCGCCTGCTGCCTCCGGGGACTTACGCGGTCACCATCAGTGCGGCGGGCTTCTCGAAGGTCGAGAACAGCGGGGTTTCGATCACCGTCGGCGGACTGGTGGAATTGCCCATCATGCTCTCGATCTCAGGCGGCAAAGAACTGGTGGAAGTCAGCGCGCAAGGCGAACTGGTGGAGACCTCGCGCAGTTCCACAACCGATACGATCGGGCAGCGGCGCATCGACAATCTGCCCATCAACGGCCGCGACTACATCAACTTCACATTGACGGATTCGCAGGTAGTGCACGACGCGGCCCCGAACCTTGGCGCCGCACCTACCTCGGGATTGAACATGAGCGGCCAGCGCGCCCGCTCGAATCTGGTGAACGTGGACGGCACCGACGCCACCGACAACTCGGTCAACGGCGTGCGCTCAACCGTCTCGCAGGAAGCGGTGCAGGAATTCCAGATCATCACTAATAACTACGCCGCCGAATATGGCCGGGCCTCGGGCGGAGTGGTCAACATCATCACGCGCTCCGGATCGAATGAATTTCACGGTGACGTCTACGGATATTTGCGTAACCGCAATTTCCAGGCGGTGAATCCGTTCAGTACCGTTCCCAATCCCGCCTACACGCGGGTGCAGGCAGGCATCGCGTTCGGTGGCGCAATCAAGAAGGACAAGACGTTTTACTACTTTGCCTACGAAGTCACGCGCCGGCACGAGACCGGATTCTCCAGCATCGGGCAGGGCAACTTTGGATTAGTACCGTTCGACACGAGCTTGGTCGGGCTCCCATTCGGAACCTTGCAGTTGACCCAGGACCAAATCGGGTTTCTCACCAGTCCATCGACGATCGCCGCGGAGATGGCCGATCCAACCGGCGGCGTCGCCAAAGCCGTCGCGGATTATGCCGCTTCCGCCGGCGCTTCCTCGGGCATGGCGGTTAACGGGGCATGGCCAACACAACTTGTGCAGGCTGCTACTCTCGGGGCGCTCTCAAGTTTCGCCGGATTTCCCAGCACGTGCCCGCCTCCCGGACCCTGCTTTATTCCAGCCAGCTATCAAACACTGGCCTCACAGGTGGGAAACTTTCCCGTGTTTGAAGGAACCAGCCTGTACTCACTGCGACTGGATCACAATCTGACCAACTCAAACCGACTGATGCTGCGCGCTAACGTCAGCCCAAGTACGGTAACGGGTATCGAAGTCAGCGGCCAGGATCAACCTTTTGGCCAGAACTCCTACTCGCGCACCTCGCAACAAACCTATCGCGATGTAGCCGGCACGGTGCAGGATACCTGGAGCATCGGTACCACCAAGATCAACGAGTTCCGATTCCAGTATGCGCGGCGTGGACTTTCGTACTTCTACAATACGCAGATTCCAGGCGGCTCGGACCCGGCGGTCAACATTCCAGGATTCGCCTATTTCGGACGCGAGCCGTATTCCTACATTCAGCGCACCGAAACGCGGTACCAGTTCATCGATAATTTCTCGTGGAGCATCGGCCGCCACAATACCAAGTTCGGCGCCGACATCAACTACCTACCCCTCTCCGCGATCTTTACTGTCAATTACGGCGGGGTCTTTGATATCGGCTCATTGTCGGCCAGCAACGCCATGTCTGCCACCGACTACGCTGCCTTGGGGCCCGCGGGCTTGCAGGGCAGCGTTCCTGCGTTTTCCCCGATACAATCTTACGGCTTCGGCGTTCCGGGAGACACCGGAGACTTCATCCAAGGTCTGGGCAGCCCCAAGGATTCGTTCACTAACATTCCCATCGGAGTTTTCTGGCAGGATTCGTGGCGCGTGAATTCGAACGTTACCCTGAACTTCGGCGTCCGTTACGACGTCGAGATTCCGCCCACTTTCACGCCACCACAAGGACTGGCTCTGCCGGCCTATAACTTGCTGGGACTGCAGAAGGGCATTCAGACTGACACGAACAATGTTCAGCCGCGAATCGGCATGGCATGGGATCCCAAGGGCGATGGTAAGACCGTGGTTCGTGCATCGTATGGAATGTTCTACGACCATCCCCTGCTTGGTCTCTACTTCCTCGGCGATGCTTCCGATGGTTCCTCAAGCGGGCAGCTCGCCTTCGGTCCAGGAACTCCTTGCGCGGGTGCCGGCAATCCGGGAAACCTGAACGCCGTCGAAATCTTCCAGGGCTTGATTCCTTCCGCGGGCGGCTCCGCCAGTTCGCCCTGCTCCCCCACCGCGGGTCCGGCCGGTCCCGCAGTTCTTGGTCTTCTGAACTACTCACCCAACGAGCAACGCTTCTCGTGCGGTTCCTCTGAGACATCCTGCGGCGTCGCCTCTACTAGCCAGACCATCTTTCTCGGTCAGAACTACCTCAACCCGTCGAATCCCCTGCCGCTAGGCTTTCAGCCTTTCGGTTATCCGCAGTCGAAGAATTTTGTTTATGCATACTCGCAGCAGGCCAACTTGACAGTGGAACGCGACCTGGGCCACGGCCTTGCCCTCAGTCTTGCCTACAACTTTAATGGCGGGCGCCACCTCAACCGGCCCATCAACGCCAACACCATTCGTGGCGATTTAATGGTCGCGAACTATGAGGGAGCCTATTACGACGCAATCGCGTCCGGCGCGACCCCGCCGTCCAGCCCGTTCGTCGTAAGTGGCTGCAGCCCGGGCGGAGCTGCGACCAGCCCTTATCCATACGTCGATGCCTCTCTGATGAACTTCTTCCGGCCGGGTGGCATTAACCCGTCAATCGCCGCTTTCTATGCAAACGCCGTTCCTGGCGGTGCCGGGTGCGTGGCCCTGGCGCAAGCTCAGATACAATCCCTGTCCACACAGGGATTCAACACCAACTGCGATACCACAACCTTCACTGGCTGCGTTCCTTTCGGCGACATGGACGCTAATTACTCCAATGGCAGCTCGATCTATCACGGGCTGACGGCCAACTTGCGCAAGCGCTTTGGCAACCACTACGAATTCCTGGCATCCTACACCTGGTCGCACGCCATCGACGATTCCACGGACCTGCAGTCCACGTTGACGCCGCAGGATAGCTACTATCCGGGCTATGACCGTTCCTCGTCACTGTTCGATCAGCGCCACCGCTTCGTCTTCAGCGGCGTCTATCAGACCGGAAAAATCCACGGTGCTGTCGGGAAGGTGTTTAGCGACTGGACCTTTGCACCCGTCGTCGACGTTAATTCCGGACGCCCCTTCAACATTATTACCGGCAGTGGCGACAATCTGCAGCTGGAATCGCTAACCGGCAGGCCCAATACAACTGTCGATCCGGCCTGCGGCACCGTCTACAAATCGAAATACTCGCCGACTGGCGTGTTCCAGGAGCCGTGCATTAACGGCTTCGTTGCTACGGGAACCGTCCCAACCCTGCTGCAGCTTGACGGCAATCTCGGCCGCAACGCCGGCATCACGCCCTGGACCGTGTTTGACGACATGCGCATTTCCAAGCGCATCTACTTCAGCGAGCGCATCAATCTGGACCTGATCGCCGACATGTTCAACATCGCCAACAAAATGAATGTGGCCGCGGTCAGCCCGCTGTTCTCGAATGCGGGGCAGCCCACGGCCGCTTATGACCCGCGCCAGTTCCAGTTCGCGATGAGGTTGAACTGGTAGGGATACTTGTTATTCCGAGCGCGGCGAGGAATCCGCTGTCTGCTGGAAGAGAGTCGACACGATGGCCGATCCTGAAATTCTCTCGCCGCAACCTCCGGCCCCCGCGCCGCCGCGCTACACCATCTTTCGCGGCCCCGACGGCATCCGCGCCGGATGGCGCGTGCTGCTGTTTCTTCTCTTTGTCGTGCTGTCCACGCTCGTGGTCTCGATCCTGTTCGGAGTTCTTTATTTCCTGATCAAAGGTCATCCACCGCGCGGCAGAGTAGGCAATTTCGGAATGACTCCGCTGGGACTCAGCATCAGCGAGGGCGTTCTTTTCTTGTTCCCTTCGATCGCTGCCCTCATCATGGCGCGCATCGAACACCGTAAGTACGGAGATTACGGCCTTCCCCTGCGCTCGGCCTTCGGAAAGAACTTCTGGATCGGTGGGCTCGCCGGTTTTGCCTCCATCAGTGGATGCCTGTTGGCAATTTTTGCCCTGCACGGATTCCATCTCTCCGGGTTGAGCATTCACGGCAGCACGATCATTTCTGCGACCGCAGCGTGGGGCCTGACATTCGTATTAGTAGGCTTGGCCGAAGAGTTTTCCTTGCGCGGATATCTGCAATACACGCTCACTACCGGCATCGGCTTCTGGCCCGCGGCGATTCTGCTGTCTCTGCTTTTCGGCCTGGCACACACCGGCAATCCCGGCGAGAGCAAGTTTGGTCTGCTCTCAGTCGTACTGTTTGGTCTGCTGTTCTGCCTGATCCTCAGACGCACCGGCAATCTATGGTGGCCCGTGGGATTTCATGCGGGATGGGACTGGGGGCAGACATTTTTTTATGGCGTACCCGACAGCGGAATCCCCGCGTACCACAATCTGTTCCAATCTTCGTTCGCCGGACCACCTTGGCTCACCGGCGGCACAGTCGGCCCCGAAGCCAGCGTGTTCACTCCGATCGTGCTGGCGATCGTCGCGATTCTCTTTACGCGCGTTTATCGCGAGAACAAATATCAGATCGCGGCCGTCGGACCTGAGATCAGCAACCGCGGATCTCAGGCGCTGGACTCCACGGTTGGAAGCCAGTAATCGCGAGCGTGTGGCTGCGCAACGTTAGCCTTAACCCGCAAGCCGCAAGCCCGAGAATACGTGACCCGAAAGCCGGATGTTACACTTGCCGCATCCTTGGCGCTTGCCTGGAGTGCACTCCTGAATGTCCGAAATCCAAATGCCCACCGCGCGGACCCGTGTGGTCCGCGAAGCCCATCGCGCCGTCTACGATCGCGAGACTGTCTACCGCATCCTCGATGAAGGGTTCCTTTGCCACGTCGGATTCGCCGTTGACGGCCAGCCCTTCGTGATTCCGACTTCCTATGGCCGCAAAGACGCGACCCTTTACATTCACGGCTCGGCCGCCAGCCGCATGCTACGTCAGATGAAGGCAGGCGTGCCGGTCTGTATCACGGTGACTCTGCTCGATGGTCTGGTCCTCGCCCGGTCTGTATTCAATCATTCCATGAACTACCGCTCCGTCGTAATCCTGGGCAACGCGACGCTGGTGAACGATCCGGAAGAAAAACTCGCCGCATTGCGCACTCTGTCGGAACACATTCTCCCCGGCCGCTGGGACGACGCGCGCCAGCCCAACGAAAGCGAACTGAAACAAACGTCCGTGCTGCGCCTGCCCATCGAAGAATTTTCGGCCAAGGTTCGCACCGGTCCGCCCATTGACGACGAGGAAGACTATTCATTCCCGACCTGGGCGGGAGTAGTGCCGCTGGAAGTGATCGCTGGCAGCGCCGTCAACGACCCCAAGCTCGACCCGGTACGAGAAGTGCCTGCCTACATGAAGCATTACTCGCGCAAATAGCGAGGACAGGCAGCGTGGTCTTCCTCTTTCTTCTCTGTGATGAACGTCTTGTTTCTAGGGGATGAGCAGCAGCTTCCCCGCCAGCTTCCGCGCTTCCATGTCGCGATGCGCCTGCGCCGCCTCGCTGAGAGGATACGTTTTCGCGATTTGCAGCTTGAGTTGACCTTGGGCGATCATGGCGAACAGCGCGCTGGTACGAGCCAGCAGTTCCGCGCGGGTCGCGGTGAAGTGTGCCAGCGTCGTTCGCGCCATGTAGAGCGAGCCCTTCTCCGACAACTTCGCCGGATCCACCGGCGGCACCGGCCCGCTCGACATGCCATAGAGCACCAGCATCCCGCGCAGGCGCAGCACGTTCAGATTCTTTTCGAAGGTTGCCTTGCCCACACCGTCATACACGACGTCGACGCCTTTGCCGCCGGTCAGCCGTTTCACCTCCGGCTCGAAATCCTGCCGCGTAAAGACGATGACTTCGTCGGCTCCGGCGTCGTGGGCGAGCTGGGCTTTTTCATCGCTCGAAGCCGTTCCAATCACCCGGGCGCCGATCGCGCGCGCCATCTGCACCAGCAGCAGTCCAACCCCTCCCGCCGCCGCATGCACCAGCGCGGTTTCTCCTGGCTTCAGCGGATGCGCGTCGTTGACCAGATAATGCGCCGTGAGCCCGTATACCATGGCCGCCGCAGCCTGTTCGTCCGTAATGGAGACGGGCACCGGCACCAGATGTTCCTCCGGCGCGGCCACGAACTCCGCGTATGATCCCAGAGTCCCGCTCCATGCCACGCGGTCGCCGACTTTGACGATTCTTGCCTGCGGGCCAACTGCAGTGACGACGCCAGAGCCTTCTTGTCCAGGAATAAACGGCAGCGGAGTTCGCAATCGGCCATCGCGAAACTGGCCGTCGATGGAATTCACTCCGGCCACGCTGACCTTCACAACCGCGTGGTCTCCCTTTGCCTGTGGGGCGGGGATCTCCACCACTTCCATCACCTCAGGACCGCCGGTGCGCGAAACGCGAATGGCTTTCATAGTCAGAGGTTAGTTCTCAGGTGCGAGGTCTCGGGATTTAACTGATCTCAGGTCGAGGTCCCAACCCCTCCAACGGGCAGGGGCAAAGGCCGAAGACCCAAGACCGCATTTCTACGGAATCAGCAGCAACTTCCCGGTTGTCTTCCTTCCTTCCAGATCGCGATGCGCTTGCTGCGCCTGCGACAGCGGATACGTGTGCTCGATGCGCAACTTCAACTTGCCCGCGGCGATCATGCCAAACACAGCGCCCGACCGTGCCAGAAGTTCGTCGCGCGTCGCAATGTAATTCACCAGAGTCGGACGGGTCACGTACAGCGATCCCTTCTGGGAAAGCAAAATTAAATCAAACGGCGGTACCGCACCACTCGATCCTCCAAACAGCACCATCATGCCGCGCGGACGCAGAATGTTCAGCCCTTTCTCGAAAGTCGTACGGCCGACGGAATCGTAAACCACATCTACGCCCTTGCCGCCGGTCAGCCGTTTGGTCTCTGCTTCAAAATCCGCCTGGGTGTAAAGAATGATCTCATCCGCGCCCGCATCCCGCGCCAGCTTAGCCTTTTCGTCGGTCGAAACTGTGCCGATTACGCGTGCCCCGATATGGTGCGCCATCTGCACCAGCAGCAATCCCACCCCGCCCGCCGCAGCATGCACCAGCGCAGTTTCTCCACGCTTCAACAGATAGGTGTCGTGCGAAAGGTAATGCGCGGTCATCCCCTGCAGCATGGCGGCCGCCGCCTGCTCGTCGCTGACGCCCTCCGGAACGGGCACCAACCGGTCCGCGGGGACTGCCGCATACTCCGCATATCCGCCAAACAACCCCGTCCACGCCACGCGGTCACCCTTTTTCACCGACTTCACCTCGGCGCCCACCGCCGTCACGATGCCGGCGCCTTCTTGGCCCACCACAAAAGGCATCGGCGCTTTATAGCGCCCTTCACGGAAGTACACATCAATAAAGTTCACGCCCGCGGCGGCCAGCTTCACCACCGCCTCATTGGCCTTCGGCTCCGGAACCGGCAAATCGACCAGTTCCAGCGCCTCCGGCCCACCTGGCTGCTTCACTTGTATGGCTTTCATGGGTGTGTTGGATCCGCTTCTGCGTCCGAGGATTCGTACGAACTTGCTTGCAGATTTTAGATGTCAGATTCAAAGCTGTGCGGGCGCTCCTTCGCAATGCCGCACAGGCCGACTTGTATCAGGGCATCGCGTCAGCGATGCGGCATACACGAACTATGACTCGCTGCGCCCTCTCCGCGCTGTTTTCGGATCCTTTGGCTCCAATCCCGCGGCTGCCATCAAAGCCTGTCCGAACTCCTCGGGAGAAACCGAAAACTGCTCGCCACCTGAACTTTCCCCATCTCCGGTAATATCCGCCACGAACCGATATCCCCGGCCCACCACCGTCTGCAAGTATTGGGGCTGCGCGGAATCGTCATCCAGAGCCATTCGTATTTTGCGGATCGCGGTGTTAATCCCCTGTTCCACATCGACGAACACATCCTGGCCCCACAAGTTTTCGGCAATCTGCTCGCGCGTTACCAACTTTCGGTGATGGTCGATGAGAAACATCAGCAATTGCAGGGGAAGGCCTTCCAGGCGAACTGGTCGTCCGCCGCGACTCAGCTGAAAGCGGCCAAAATCCACTTCGAAATCAGCGAAACAAATCTTCTTCTCCGGCATAGACCCCACGCTCCGGATAGATTTCGTACCCCGGCGCAGTCGGGCACAATTCTGGTATGACCCCGGCGCCCTGTCAAGCCCGCCGTTCAGAGGGCGACGTCAAGCTGTTTTCCATTCCAGGTTGAATCTCTGGAAAAGACGTGGTGATTCATGAGACCCGGGAGGCGGGCTACCACTTGCTCAAGCAGTACGATTTTGGGAAGGCCGATAAGATGGATTACTTTCTGGTCTTCACGGCAGCAGAGTGAGTTCGTCCACCACAGACCACGTGGTGCGGTTCAGGTCGGCAAACCGTGGAAGATCAGCGTCCGATGCCGCGCCTTGCGGGCTGGCCCACGCGGCTTCCATGGTTTCCCAATCATCGAAATAGAGTTCGACGATCGCGTCCCATGCGGACGCGGAGCGATGAGGATCGTTCGCGGGATGATTCTGGATGTACTTTCGCAAGCCGGGAAGAGCCTTCGCCAGCGGCGCGTGGATGTTTTCCAGATGGCGCCGGAACTGCTCCCGGCTGAGATCGGGGCGCTTATAGAGAACAACTAGGAACTTCAGCATGCCAATGGCCTGTGACAATCCGATCCAGCGGGCTGAAGCCGGATTCTTTTCCGTGGCGTTTTACGGCACGCCTTGAAGGCGTGCCCTGATGCGAATCTTAATCGTTGCCGACAACTTCAGGCATTCTCGATCATACCCGCGAGCAGCAGGGCGCGGCGGGGCAGCTCGGAGATGATGATGTGCTCGTGGATAGCGTGCGCGCCGTCGCCCAGGGCGCCCATGCCGTCGAGCGTGGGAATGCCGATGCCGGCGGTAAAGTTGCCGTCGGAGCCTCCGCCCACGGCAGCTTCTTCGAGCCTCCAGCTAATCTGCGCGGCCAGCGCCCGGGCTTTCTCGTATAAGGCGATTACTCCGGCGGTGCGCTCCATGGGCAGGCGATTGATGCCGCCTTTCACTTCCAGCTTGCAACGCTTGTCCACCGGCTTCAGCGCGCGGAAGCGGCGGTCGATGCCGGCGGCCTGCTTCGCACTCTTGATGCGCACGTCGATTTCGACCACGGCTTCGGAAGCGATCACGTTGGTGCGCGTGCCTCCGCGAATCACGCCGGGATTGATGGAGAGGCCGCCCTTCAGATCATTCCACTTCCACATTTTCGTGATCTGATGCGCGAGTTCGAGAATCGCACTGTGTCCTTTGCCGGGATCGAGTCCGGCGTGCGAAGCGATGCCGCGGGCGGTCAGGAAATATTCGCCCACGCCTTTGCGGGCAGTCTTGACGGCGCCGCGCGCTGCGGCGGGCTCGAGCACGAGCACGGCGGCGGATTCGCGGGCCAGTTTTTCCGTGATCTTGCGCGAGGAGTAGCTGCCGACTTCTTCGTCGGATACCAGGAAAACTGTGACCGGGCGAGGCAGGCCGCTATGCCAGTATTTCAGGGCTTCGATGGCGTAGAGCATGAGCGCCACGCCGGACTTCATGTCGAGCACGCCGGGGCCGTGGAGGCGGTCGCCGGTCCGGTGGCAAGGCATGTGGGCCAGAGTTCCGAGAGGGTAGACGGTATCGAAATGGCCGAGCAAAAGGACGGGTTTGATTTTTTCGCGGCCGGAGAAATCGACCTGGATGTTGTCGCCGTATTTTTCGGCGCGGTGCACGGTGGCGCGGCCGCCGGCGGCTTCAAAACGCGCGGCAAGCAGCCCGCCCATACGATCCGCGGCCAGCTTGTTGTCGCTGGGAGATTCGATCTCGACCAATTCCCGAATAGTTTGCACCAGGGCGGGCAGGCGAGATTCGAAATATTGCAGGCGTCCGGGCCAGACGGCTTCGCCGGTGGTGCGAGTTAATTTGTTCGTGGGCATCCAATGCCTTTCATGATGAAACGATTCGGGGGAGCATCGCTGGGCTGCGTGCCATCCCGGGTTATGCGAGTTGCTCTTTCGCCCCTCCGGGGCTTGGGTTTGATTCGCTTGCCACCCACGGCTTAGGCCGGGGATTGCATTCTTACGCCACTTCGCGGCTTTTGTCCCGTGCCGTACTGTGCCTTCGCGTGCCCCAGCCCTACTTTACAGGCGGCTTTCGGCACAAGCCGTACAGTATAATCTTCACGCCGTTTTGAGACTCACTATGAATGAGAGCAGCTCTGCTCCGGCTCATTTGGCAGGCACTGCGAAGGCCGGCGGATTTGATATTCACGAAATCTTAAAGATCCTGCCACACCGCTATCCGCTGCTGCTGATCGACCGCGTGCTGGAATTGAAGCGCAAAGAGCGGATCGTCGCCATCAAGAATGTCACCATCAACGAGCCTTTTTTTAACGGGCACTTTCCCGGGCTGCCGATCATGCCGGGGGTGCTGATCGTCGAGGCCATCGCACAGGCCGGAGGCGCGCTGCTGCTCACCGAAGTGGAAGATCGCACCGACAAGGTGATGGTCTTTACCGGCATCGAGCGCGCCAAGTTCCGCAAGCCGGTGGGCCCGGGCGATCAGCTGCGGCTGGAAGTGCAACTGAAAGGCTGGCGCGAGGTGCCGGGCATGACGGCGGCAAAGATGCAAGGCTATGCCTTCGTGGGCGAGCGCAAGGTGGCAGAGGCGATCGTGTCATGCCAGCTGATTCATAGCTCGCGGGGGCGCGGGTCCAACGACGGCGGTCCCGAGTCTTGAACGACTCAAAAACCGTTCCACCCAGAGGACACTCAGGAACACAGAGGAAGCCTGCTCCAGTGGATGACTCGTTCATGAACGTACATCCCACCGCAATCATTGATCCGGGCGCGAAGGTTCCGGCTTCGTGCAGAGTGGGGCCTTACTGCGTGATCGGGGCGCAGGTTGAACTGGGGGAGAATTGCCAGCTGGGCTCGCATGTGGCGATTGACGGGCCGACGAAGATTGGTGCGGACAATTCCTTTTTTCCCTTCTGCGCGATTGGGATGGCCCCGCAGGACGTGACTTACAAAGGCGAGCCCACGCGGCTGGAGATCGGCGACCGCAACGAAATTCGCGAGTACGTCACCATCAATCGCGGCACCGTCAAAGGTGGCGGGCTCACAAAAATTGGAAGCCATTTGCTCATCATGGCCTACACCCACATCGGCCACGATTGCGTGATCGGCGATCACGTCATGCTGGTGAATGGGGCGACGCTGGGCGGCCATGTGACGGTGGAAGAGTGGGCGGTGGTCGGCGCCTTGTGCCCGGTGCATCAGTTCGTGCGCATCGGAGCACATTCCTATATCGGCGGCGGGACGACCATCACGCAGGATGTGCTGCCCTTCTCCATGACCTCGGCGGCGCGCGAGACCCACGCCTATCTGATGAATAAAGTCGGGCTGCAGCGGCGGGGATTCTCCAGGGAACGGATCGCGAAGATTCATCATGCTTACAAAATCCTGCTCACGTCCAAGATGAATACGTCGCAAGCCTTGGAGAAGCTAAAGTCGGAGGCGAATCGCGGCGAAGACGTGGAGATGCTGATCCGGTTTATTGAAGCGTCGGAGAGGGGAATTATCAAATAGTGGTCGGTGGCTAGTGGTCAGTGGCCAGCAAAATCCACTGATCACCGGCCACTAACCACTGACCACTGACATGGAGCGCATCGGTCTCATCGCCGGCAATGGCAAGTTTCCCTTTCTCGTGCTGGATGCGGCGCGGGCGCAGGGCTATGAGGTCGTGGTCGCGGCTATCAAGGAAGAAACGTTTCCCGAAATCACAGAGCATGGCGCGGCTGCGGTGCACTGGGTGTCTTTGGGCGAGTTGTCGAAATTGATCGAGATCTTTCAGAGCGCAGGCGTCCGCCGGGCGGTGATGGCGGGTCAAGTCAGGCATAAGCAGATTTTTTCCAGCATTCGGCCGGATTGGCGGCTGGCTAAGCTTTTGCTTTCGCTGACGACGCGCAATACGGACTCGCTGCTGGGAGCGGTGGCGCAGGTGCTGGCCGATGAAGGCATTACGCTGGAGAAATCCACGTGGCTGCTGGAACCGCTGCTGGTGAAGCCCGGCGTGCTGACGCGGCGGGCTCCCTCCGAGCAAGAACTCAAAAACATTGACTATGGGCGCAAGGTGGCGCGGGACCTGGCGCAGCATGATATCGGGCAGACGGTGGTGATTGCCGAATCGGCTTGCGTTGCGGTTGAGGCCATGGAAGGCACCGATGCCACCATCGAGCGCGCGGGACAGATCATGCGGTCGTTGCATGGAGACGCTTCGACTCTGAGCCGGGCGCTGACCGTGGTCAAGATCGCCAAACCGAATCAAGATATGCGCTTTGATGTCCCGGTGATTGGGGTGAAGACGATTGAGGTCATGCAGGCCGCGGGCGCAACTTGCCTGGCAGTTGACGCGGGGAAATGCCTGTTGCTCGATGGCCGGAAAGTCGTGGATGCGGCCGATGCGGCGGAAATCGTAATCTCGGCGTCGGAGTGTTGAGGTGAAGATGAAGTCGAAGGCAAAGAACTCGGAAGCGTCGGGCATTGCCGACCAGTTGCGGCGCGCTTTCTATGGCCAAGCGTGGCATGGGCCGGCGCTGATGGAATTGCTGGAAGATGTCGATGCGTCCACCGCGGCGGCTAAGCCTCGGAAAGACATTCACAGCATTTGGGAGTTGGTGCTGCACATTGCGGCCTGGGATCGGGCCGGCCTGGTGCGCCTCGGCGGGAAAGTGTGTCAGCTCACGGGGACGAAGAATTTTCCTGTGGTTCCCAAGCCGACCGAGCCGGCATGGCGCAAGGCCGTGGAAGAAGCCAGGCGAACCCACGACAAGCTGGTCGCAACCGTGGCCGGATTGAATGATTCGCGCTTGCGCGATCGTGTGCCCGGGAAAAAATATGATTTCTATCACATGCTGCATGGCATCGCTCAGCATGAGCTTTATCATGCCGGGCAGATTGCGATTTTGAAGAAAGCGGCGGGTTAGCGCTTGCTGACCTGATTCACCACAGAGCCCCAGATGCTGTTTCCGCGATTTGCGTTTACAATTCCCTGTTCCTTCTGGCAACCGGCCAGCGAGAACTCTTCTGTCAGAACAAACTCCGATTTCCGTCGCCGTGGTAGGCGTGGGCGTCTTCGGACGCAACCATGCCCGCGTCTACAAGGAACTCGAACAACAAGGGCAGCTGGTCCGCCTGCTGGGCGTGGTCGATCCTGACACAAGCCGCGCGGATGCGGTCGCGAAGGAGTTCGGATGCAAGGCATTCGGCTCAGTGCCGCAACTGCTGACGACGCACAGCGAGGTGCAGGCCGCGTCCGTGGCGTGCCCGACAGTGCATCATCTCTCTGTCGCACGCGAGTTGATGAAGGCGGGCGTGGACGTCTTGATCGAGAAGCCGCTCGCAGCCTCACTTTCCGAAGCCGACGAGCTGGTTGCGCTCGCGGCCAGCCAGCAAAGAATTGCCCAGGTCGGGCATCTGGAACGCTTCAATCCCGCGGTACGGGCCACGTTGCCGATCCTGACGTGGCCGATGTTTTTCGAAGTGCACCGGCTGAGCGTGTTCACCCCGCGGTCGCTCGATGTGGATGTGGTGCTCGACCTGATGATCCACGATCTCGACATCGTGCTCGCCTTCGCCAAATCGCCGGTCAAAGAAGTGCGGGCGGTGGGCCTCCCCATTCTTTCCGGTAAAGTGGACATTGCCAATGTGCGGCTGGAGCTGGAGTCGGGTTGCATCGCCAACTTCACCGCCAGCCGCGTCTCGACCGAGCGCGTGCGCAAGCTCCGCTTTTTTCAGCCCCGGCAGTATGTTTCGCTGGACTATGGGCGGCAGGAAGTTTTGGTGTTTACCGTCGGAGCTGATGCTCCTTCCGGCATGCCGTCGGTGAATCCGCAGATTGGGGTGAGCAAGCCTCCGATCGCGGCGGAAGAGCCGCTGCATGCGGAGCTGAAATCTTTTCTGCAGGCGGTACAGGAGCGATCCAGGCCCGTCGTTCCACTCGAAGATGGGCGGCGGGCGTTGGCCTTGGCCCTCGACATCGTGGCGGCCATTCGCGAGCATGGGAACAAAGTGGGCCTCGCGGGATTGGCAAGAACCAACGCTTAGCCACCGATCTCACGGATTTTCACCGATCAATCTCTATATTTCGTAGTTTCATGACTGGCGATCGCTGGGATCCGTGTCGCGCAAGCTGCGGTTTTACATATGTTTACAGACGGAAGCCGGCGTCCAAATCGGAGCAGCGGAATCCCCTGAAAGATGCGAGAATAGAAAGAACGAAGCTGTGCGCGCCGCGCGTTGATTGCATGGTTCCCCAGAAGGCCGGATGCAACGCCGCGAGCGCCATTCGTGTCTAAACGACAGGCGGATATAAATCCAGGGCATGCCGATCACACAAATTCCATTCCAGGATCCGGTGGCTCCGCCTGACAAGCCCCAGCCCGAGCAGCTTGGCCTCTACGACACACGGGATTGGGAGACGGCGTACCGCGAACTGGATGCGGCGGTGCCCCATCTGCTCATTCAGTTGCAGGACGATCTGGCGCGCTCGCGCAAGCGCGAGGCGGCGTGGATCTCGATCATCGCGCATTTGCTGCTGGCAATCCTGCTATTTTCGCCGTTGTTCGACATGCTGCAAAAAGCTGTGGGATGGCATTCGGTCGTAGTTGTGCCGCTGAATACCGAAGACAAGAACGCGACATTTCTCGCGCTGCCGCCGGATTTGCAGAAGGCGCGCCGGCCGAATACGAACGTGCTGTCGGACAAAGACCGGATCGCGACCTCGCGGCACCCGGAGCTCGACCCTAAAGAGTTGAGGAAGATTCTGGCGTCGCCGCCTCCCGGAGCGCCTGGGCCGCAGGGGCCACGAATGGCGCAACCCGCGTCTCCGCCTCCACAGGCGATGGCACAACAAGCGCAGCAACAGCCAACGCAGCGTCCGCAGTTTCAGACCAATCAGACGGCCGAGTTGCAGATGCCGCCACAGCCGAACAACAGCTTCAGCAAGTACGCGGGTGGCATGAGCGCGGGTGAGGCGATTCAGCAGGCAGCCCAGGCGGCTGCGGCCCGGCGTGCGGCCGGAGTAGGTTCTGGCGGGCAAGAAGGCGATTTCGGCCTGGGGACAGGAGGCCACGACCGGCGGGTAGGCGGTATCGAGATTCTGAGCGATACACAGGGCGTAGATTTTGGCCCGTACTTGACGCGCATCATTCACGACGTACAGCAGAACTGGGAACGCCTGATGCCCGAGTCTGTTCTTATGGGAAAGAAGGGAAAGCTCACCATCGAGTTTGCCATTACCAAGGACGGCCAGGTGGCCGCAATGAAGGTCACAGTGCCCTCCGGCGACACAGCCCTTGACCGCGCGGCGTGGGGCGGCATTACCGCGTCCAATCCCTTTCCGCCGCTGCCCACCGAATTCACCGGACCCTATCTCGAATTGCGCTTCCGGTTTTACTACAACCCCGACAAGGCGGATTTGGACTAACGGACTCGGGGCGGAACGGCGGCCTGCCCCTGCGGTCGCTTTCACGACTATCGCGGTTGCGCTCTACCGTGCGCTCGCCCTTACCTGCTAAATTCTGAAGCGGTGCTTCCTGCCGATGAATACCGTCAGCGCCAGAGCGTCCGCGAGTCGAGGGTGGCTCGCCTGGAGAAGATGCACATTGCTCTGGGTAACTTGCGGCTCGCCCTGGCCGCATCGGCGTTAGTCCTCGCCTGGCTTTCGCTTCGTTCGCACCTTCTCTCTCCCTGGTGGCTGCTGGCGCCTGTAGTGGCGTTTGCCGTCATTGCGTTCTGGCATTCGCAGATTCTTCGTTCCCGCGAACTGGCTCAGCGTGCGGTGGCGTTCTATGCACGAGGACTGGCGCGCATCGAGGATCGATGGTCAGGAAGCGGCGAAACTGGCGAACGCTTCAGCGATCCGCATCATGTCTACGCCGCCGATCTGGACTTGTTCGGCCCGTCCAGCCTGTTCCAGCTACTCTCGGCGGCGCGCACGCGCATGGGCGAAGAGACACTGGCGCGGTGGCTGCTCTCTCCAGCAAAAGTGGACGAGATCCGCAAGCGCCACGCTGCCGTGGAGGAACTTCGCGATCAGCTTGATCTTCGCGAAGACTTGGCCGTGCTGGGTCAGGACGTGAGTGTAGGCGTGCATCCCGAGGCGCTGGCGACCTGGGCGGAGTCGCCCAACCAGATGGCTCCGCGCTGGTTGGTTTGGGTTGCGCCCTTGCTGGCCGCGGCGGCGGTGCTGGGCGCGATTGCATGGGCAGTATGGGACGTTGCCACGCCGCTCGTGGTGGTAATCGTGGTCGAAGCGGCCTTCACCTGGGGATTGCGCAAGAAGTTGGACGCCGTGTTGCATGGAACCGAGCAAGCGTTCCGTGATCTGGATCTGCTGGCGGGCGTGCTGGGGCGGATCGAGGCGCAGTCCTTCCAGGATCCCGGCTTGCGGGAGTTGCAGCGTGCGCTGCTATCGAGCGGTGTGACTGCATTCCAGGCGCTGGTTCGGCTGAGGACTCTGGTCGATCTGGTGAATGCGCGGCACGATTTTTTCGTGCGCCTGATCGATGCTCCGCTGATGTATTCCGTGCAGGTAGCATTTGCCGCGGAACGCTGGCGCCGGGCGCATGGCAGCGTAGTGCGGAACTGGATCGCCGCGGTCGGAGAAACGGAGGCGCTGCTGTCGCTGACGGCCTACAGCTTCGAACATCCCGCTGATCCGTTCCCTGAATTCACCGCCGGGTCCGCAACCTTCGCGGCTGAGGGACTTGGACATCCGCTGCTGCCGGCGGCAACTTGCGTACGCAACGACGTGATCTTGTCTGGCGAGATGCGCGCTCTGCTGGTCAGCGGTTCGAACATGTCGGGCAAGAGCACGCTGCTGCGCGCGGTCGGGGTCAATACCGTGCTGGCGATGGCGGGAGCGCCGGTGCGTGCCCGCCAATTGCGGCTCACGCCGTTGCAGGTGGGCGCCTGCATTCGCATCAACGACTCACTGCAGGAAGGTAGTTCGCGATTTTATGCGGAGATCAAGCGCCTGCGGCAGATTTTCGACTATGCGGGCGCGGAGCCCGCGCTTCTTTTCCTGCTCGATGAGTTGCTGCAGGGCACAAACTCAAAAGACCGCCGGGTGGGCGGCGAAGGCATCGTGCGCGCGCTGATGGATCGTGGCGCAATTGGCCTGGTCAGCACCCACGATCTCGCTCTCACCGACATCGGCGGAGCCCTGGATGGCCGCCTGCACAATGTCCACTTTGAGGATGAACTTGCCAATGGGCGGATTACCTTCGATTACCGCCTGCGGGAAGGCGTGGTCACAAAGAGCAATGGGCTGGAATTAATGCGTTCGATCGGGCTGGATGTGTAGCCTGGTCACGGCCGCGAAGCGCCAGCGGGAAACCCTACTCCAGCTCAGGCACGTTGTGAAAGGAGCGCTGATGCCCCGTTCAGCCCTTGCGCAGGTGAATCGATCCATCGCCCGTGCGGATGGTCAGCAGGCTGCCGCCGCCGTTGATCTTGCCGTGTATTTCATTTTGCCGGATTTTACCTTCGGCCGCGACCGGCAGGTCCAGGTCGATGTGGCCGTCGCTAGTGTGGAGATCGACATCCGCCGCGAAGTTTGCCGGGACCTCGAGCGAAACACTGCCGTCCCCAGTTTCCAACCGCCAACTCGAAGCCAGCGATGAGCCGCTTCCGGCGCGAACATCAACGTGTCCGTCGCCCGTCTTAAGGTCGAGCCCGTCGAAACGTCCATTGGCCTGAATGGAGCCGTCGCCTGTGGTGGCGCGCAGGTTGCCATCCACGCTATCGAGGTTCTCCGATCCATCTCCGCTGTGCAGTTCCATCTCTCCTTTAAGTCCCACGACTTCGATCTTGCCGTCGCCGGTGCGCAGGTTCACGTTGCCCTCGCGCGGCATCTGGACGATGATGTCGACGCGGTGCGAATTCCATCCGAAGATGAAATTGTTGTGCGGGAAATGGACGTCGATCTCGACCTCATTGCCGCTCTGGCGCTCATCCACCCGAATGCCGCCTTCGCCGATCTTGTAGCGGCTGGTGATCACCTTGGCTTCGAGCGTGTTCTGGTCACCAGTGGTGACGCGAATATTGGCGTCCGAAGTCTCGATGCGCAGGTCGGGCTTGCCGGTGAGTTTGTAAGTCTTTGACCATTCGTCGGCGCGGGCCGGGAGAGCGGCAACCACGGTGAGCACGAGAGTGGACAGCAGCGCGCGCTTGATCACAGAACTCATACGATCCTCCTGGCGGGCAAGCACAACTCCGCACCGCTCGTTAGACGTAGTTACGGCAGATGGGTGAGGTTGGTTCCATCGAAATCATGCGGAGCCTCGTACCATAGATCGTTGTTCAATATAGGCCATCCGGATGAGCGTGCGCTCGGAGAATGGCAGGTACAACAGCGCGGCGGTGGCCGCGAACGCCAATCCAAAGCCGATCTTTTCCATGAGCAGGAATGGGGCGACCGCCCAAAGCTGGTCCAGCGCCAGCACCGCCGGGAAGAGGCGGCGAAATTTTTCACCGAGCCGCTGGTAGTCGAAACCTGCTCCCGAAATCAGATACAACCGCAAGGGAATGCCTACCCCCGCGGTGATCATGATCGCGCTGACCAGAGTAGTTGCGCCCCACGGCGGGAGAAAGGAATCGGCGATGTTCTCGATGGCGCGCAGGCGGAAAAGAGCAGCCAGGTAAAAGATCAGGTACATCACCTGAATGAGGGCAAACAAGCCCCGAGTGAGACCGCGGTGCGGGATGGGAACTTCGAGCTCGGGATGAAGCCGAGCGGCTGGTGCCGGCCCGATCTCGGGAGTTGCTGCAGGCGCCGGCGGCGCGTCGGTGCGCACCGGTGCGATGAAACGGTATCCGCGGCGGGCCAGCGTCTCGACATAACGCGGGCTGGAGGCGGAATCGCCCAGCGCTTCGCGGACCTTGTTGATGGCGGTGTTCAGGCTGTGGTCGAAGTCGACGAAGGTATCCGACGGCCAGAGCTTCTGCTGCAGCTCCTCGCGCGTGACCACTTCTCCCGCGCGCTCCAGCAGCAGAGCGAGAACCTGAAAAGGCTGCCCTTGCAGGCGTAGTTTCGCCCCATTTTTGCGCAGTTCTCCGGCGCTGAGGTCGAGTTCGAAGACACCAAAGCGAGCGAGGCGGTGGTTTGGCGGAACCGGCATGGACGACGCGTTAGTGTAGCAACTTCCCTGCCGCGGATTCACTCCGATTTCGCGGATCAATTTTAATAATTCCGTTTATCGGCGCGCACCCGAGGAAAGAAAGTTGCTGTTTTAAAATGCGGCGCTACAATAACTGCGTGCCCGTCCCCGACGATTCTGCTCAGAAGCATCGCCGGCACGCAGTTTATGCCTCGGAAACCACCGGCCTGCTGCTGATCGCGTTTCTTCTGCTCATCCTCACCCTGGTTCGATATTGGCAGGAAATTCATTGGAATCTGCGCTGAGGCTGGGCGTGGAGCATCCTGAGAACTCCGAGCCGCTGCTGGTAGTGATTCTTGGGCCTACGGCCAGCGGGAAGACTGCACTGTCTTTGCGGTTGGCCCGTGAATTTTCCGGCGAGATCGTCAACTGCGATTCGGTCGCGATGTATCGCGAGTTCGACGTTGGCACGGCCAAGCCCAGTCTTGCCGAACGCACACAAGTTCCGCACCATCTCTTTGATTTTGTTGATCCCGCCCACGAGATCACGGCGGGCGAGTATGCGCGTCAGGCCAGGCAAGCGCTCTCCGAAATCAGCGCGCGCCAGCGTTTGCCGGTTGTGGTCGGAGGGACGGGGCTGTATTTGCGCGCCCTGCTCGAGGGACTTTTCCCCGGCCCGCAGAGGTCAGAGGAGTTGCGGGAGCGACTGCGGGCGCGCGTTGTGGAGCGAGGCTCGGATTATCTGCATAAGATTTTGGCGCGGCTGGATCGGGTCTCCGCAGAAAAAGTTCATCCCAACGATGCGCCGAAATTGATTCGCGCCATCGAGGTCTGCCTGGCCTCGCGGCAGAAGATGTCCGAACTGTGGCGACAGGGGCGCGATCCGCTCCGGGGATTTCGAATTTTGCGGCTGGGGCTCGATCCCGAACGAGCCGCGCTTTATGACCGAATCAATGGCCGAGCGCGGCAGATGTTTAACCACGGGCTGGTCGAAGAGACCAATAAGCTAATCGAGAAATATGGAACCGGACCGCGGGCGCTCACTTCGCTCGGATATAAACAGGCGGTTCAATTGTTGCGCGGCGAGATCACTCGCGAGCAGGCCATCGCAGCCGCGCAGCAGGCCCATCGCAATTACGCCAAGCGGCAGATGACCTGGTTCCGGCGAGAACCGGACGTCACCTGGCTCAAGGGATTCGGCGACGACTCCCAGATCCAGAACGAGGCTGTGAATCGAGTACGCGATGCTTCGCGGAAGGAGGATTGAGTCTCAAGGAAGACGCCCACTTCTCGCACACAGCGCGCGAGAAATGAGGCACCCGGATAATGCGCTGAGGATCGCGAAAACCCCAGCTGAAGACCCAACCCCTAAGACCCGCTCCTCTGCTATCGTTCCTGCATGAAAAAAATCTTAACTCTTACTCTGCTGACATTCGTGCTTGTTTCGCACGCATTTGCTAAAGAAAAGTATCTTCGCCCTGGGCCAATCCGCCACACCGGCGCCGGCGACAAGTGGGCCGAGAAGACGCTGCGCAAGATGACGCTCGAGGAAAAGGTCGGCCAGGTCTTCATGATCTGGTGCCGCGCCAGCTTTCTCAATGTGGAGAGTCCCGAATACCTGCAGCTGCGCGAGGCGATGCAGAAGTATCACGTGGGATCCTTTGCCATGACCGTCCACGTCGACGGTCCCTTCCTGCTGCGCAGCGAGCCCTACGAAGCCGCCGAGTTGCTGAACCGGTTGCAGCGCGACTCCAGGCTACCTTTGCTCTTTGCGGCCGATTTTGAGCGCGGCGTCGCGACGCGGCTGATGGGCGTCACAAACTTTCCCCACGCCATGGCCTTCGGCGCGGATGGCAGCACGGAAGACGCCCACGCCTTCGGATACATCACGGCGGAAGAAGCGCGGGCCATCGGCGTGCATTGGAATTTTTTCCCCGATGCCGATGTGAATTCCAACCCTGCGAATCCGATTATCAATACCCGGTCGTTCGGCGAAGATCCCAAGCAGGTCGGCGATCTCGTGACCGCATACATCAAAGGCGCGCACGAGGGCGGAATGCTGACCACGGTCAAGCATTTTCCCGGTCATGGCGACACTTCGACCGACTCGCACCTCGGCGTAGCCAGCGTAAACGGCAACCGTGCCCACCTGGATTCGATCGAGCTGCCGCCGTTTCGCCAAGCGATTGCGGCGGGAGTCGATGCGGTGATGGTGGCGCACGTCACCGTGCCCGCGCTCGATCCCGATCCCAACCATGTCGCCACGATTTCTCCCGCGGTCGTTTCAGATCTGCTCGAAAAGCAACTCGGCTTCAATGGCCTGGTCGTGACCGATGCTCTCGACATGGCCGGCCTGACCAAGCTTTTCGTAAACGATATTGGACGCGCGGCCGTGGAGGCATTCAAGGCCGGCAACGATCTGCTCATCATTCCGGCGGACTTGGGCGCCTCATACCAATCCATGATCAAAGCCGTGCTCTCGGGGGAAATCCCCCCGAAGCGGTTGGACCGGTCGGTTCTCAAGATCTTGAAAATAAAGGCTTCTCTGGGGTTGAACGAGTCTCGCACCGTGGATGTGAACGCGATTGCTACATCGGTGGGCAAGCCGCAGGACATAATTTTCGGCCAGCAGGTGGCCGACAATGCCATTACCCTGGTGCGCGACAACGGCAAGGTCTTGCCCCTGAAATCGAAGGGAACTGCCAAGGCCGCGCTGCCGTATATGGGTAGAGAGGAGACGCACAGCCAGGTCGTCGCCGTGCTTTTTTCCGACGATATGCGCACCGAGTCGGGCCGCGCGTTTGGCCGCGAATTTCATGCGCGCATCCCGGATTCGCGCGTGATTTATGTCGATCCGCGCAGCGCGGCGGGAATGACGGACGAAGTATTGAAGGCCGTGGATGAGGCGCAGAGTGTAGTGGTAGCGGTATACGTGATTCCGACCGCAGGGAAGGTTGGCAACTCGATGGCGATGGCCGACGCGACGGGCACGCTGTTGCAGCAACTGCTCAATCATGCGCCGGAAAAAACTGCGATCGTCGCCATGGGCAATCCCTACCTGGCCAGCGATTTTCCCAAGATCGAAACCTACATGTGCACATTTTCTAACGCGACCGTATCGGAGATCGCTGCGGTGAAGGCTCTATTCGGAGAGATTCCGATTCGCGGGCATCTGCCGATCACGATTCCCAATGTCGCGCAGCGCGGAGCCGGAATCGAGCGCCCCGCGCAACTGGCCGAAGGAGGGCCTTTCCATGGGCAGAACTAGTGTAATGGGTACTGTTCTAATATCGCTGACCGGCGTGCTGCTCCTGCTGCCGGCATGCAGCGTGAATGTGAAGAAAGAGAGCAATGGCGAAGACAAGCAGGTGGACATCCAAACCCCCGTAGGCGGCATTCATGTCAGCAAGGGCGCGAATCCAGACGACGTCGGCATTCCCATTTATCCGGGTGCGCATTTGAAACAGGAAGATTCCGACGGCAACGACAAGAGCGCCAACGTGAACATCTCCGGATTCGGTTTTGGACTGAAGGTGGTCGCCCTTGAGTACGAAGCAAAGGATTCGCCTGACAAGGTGCTCTCGTATTACAAAGACCAACTGAAACGATATGGAGATGTGCTCGTGTGCCACACCAGCCATCTGGAATTGAACACGGACATGAAAGAGAAAAATGGCGGCTCGCACGAGCTCACCTGCGCGGGCACGAGCGGCGTCAACGTGGAATTGAAGGTCGGTACCAAGGAGAGCCAGCACATCGTAGAAGTAGAGCCCGAGGGCAGCGGTTCGAGTTTCTCGCTGGTGTACGTGCGTACCCATGGCAAGGATGCCGAGATTTAGCGCTTCGGCTGAGGAGGATGGTTATGTATCACTATCTGGCGGGAGCGCTCACCCTTTCTCTGGTTCTGGCTTTCAGCGCTGCGGCGCAGGATTCGACCAATTCCGACAAGCCGTTCGACGTTCGCAGTTCGGTCGGCGATCTGCACGTGGGAAAGGATGCGGATGCACAGAAAGCCGGGCTACCTCTCTATCCCGGAGCGCGTCCCAAACATGAGGACGGCAACGAACCTATCAATTTCGGAATCCTGACCGAGAGCTTCGGGCTCAAGTTGGTGGTCGCGAAGTACGAGTCGAACGATCCTGCGCAGAAAATTCTTGCCTACTATAAAGACAAGATGAGGAAGTACGGCAAGGTCCTCGCATGCCACAATACGAATGACAACAGCGGCTTTCATTCCGATAATGATGACGACCAGAACCGGCCGCTCAAGTGCGAGGGAGACAACTCGGGACCCGTCCGCGAATTAAAGGTTGGAACCGAAAACAATGCCCGCATCGTAGCCATCGAATCTGCCGAGGGCGACAAGACCACGACCTTCGCAATCGTCTACGTCCAGAGCCGCGGCAAGAGCGGCGACATCTAGAAAACCGTAAACCGGGGCCATGGCGCGAACAAGTTCATGAGGCCAGGTCCGAGCCTTTCGATCTGTGAGGCGCCTGCGTGCCGCTGGGTTTAGCGCCGCTCCTCTGATAGGCGTCATCCCGAACGACCGCGCAGTTCAGCCGGCGGAGGGATCTCCCGTGGGCTGAATGAAGGTAGTAAAGCCGTCCACGAGATCCCTTCGGCAAGCTAAGGGCAGGCTCTTCGCTCCGCCTAAAACGCGGCTACGCTCAGGATGACACCAAGTTATTTGAAGCGAAGAAGCTTACACTTCACCAGTACCCGCTGCCTAAGCGACTTGCTCACCAGTCGCGGCGTGCGATACTTTCAAATGCACGCCCGTCTCAAATCAACTTTCGATGGAACAATCCTGTTACAAATGCGGCCAAACGGTGGAGGAAGGCCGCCCGTTTTGTCCGCACTGCATGGCGCCGCAGATTCGCGTATTGGTCGCCGAGCCAGTGGCCGCCCCGGCTTCCTTGGCCGACCCTTCTACTCAACCATCGCCAGCACTGCCGGCTTCGGAGACGGTTCCCGTGCTGGCGGTTCCTGTCGGCTGGTCGCAGGCCTTCAAACCATGCGCCCTGGCAGCCTTGATCGCGTCGGTGCTGATGGGTTTGCATCTCAATCCACTGGTGGCCATGGTCAGCATGGGGGTCTTAGCCGTCATCTTTTATCGCCAGGGACGGCCCACGGCAACCATCTCAGCCGCCAACGGAGCCCGATTGGGTGCTTTGAGCGGCTTGTTGGGTTTCGCCATCTCCTCCCTGCTCGGGGCCCTGGCCGTGCTCGTTCTGCATCAGGGACCTGAGTTCCAAAAAGCTCTGTCGGATGTCATCGAGCAGGCCTCAAAACGCACCACCGATCCTGAAACCCTGGCGATGTTTGACCGGCTGAAGACCCCGCAGGGTCATGAGTTTCTTTTGCTGCTATTTCTGGTCACCGGATTTTTCATGGCGGTTGTCCTGGCGGCGATTGGTGGCTCGTTGTGCGCGGCCCTCCTGAACCGCCGGAACAAGTCCTGATTCCTTGATCTTTATCGAGCCGCGATCAGTTCTTGCAGCCCGCGTGCCTGCCGCGTATCATGCACCGTTTGCACTTTTTCCAATGAACATGCCTGCCCGCGGTTCGCTGCTTGGGATCGAGCACCTCGAGACGAAGGACATCCTGGGCCTGCTGCAACTGGCCCGCCGCATGAATCCGCAGAAAGCTCGCCCGCTGCTGCGCGGGCGGCGCATCGTGCTTCTGTTTTATGAGGCCTCCACCCGCACGCGCACTTCTTTTGAGTTCGCCGCCAAAGCGCTGGGCGCCACCACCACGCTGGTGCAGTCTTCGGGATCGAGCATCGAAAAAGGAGAATCGGTGCTGGATACGGGCTACACCCTGCGCGCCGTGGGCGCCGATTGCATCGTGATGCGCCATCCTTCGGCGGGCGCTCCGCATTTAATGGCGCGCCACCTCGACATTCCCGTGATCAACGCCGGCGATGGCATGCACGAGCATCCCTCGCAGGCACTGCTGGATGCGGTCACAATTCTCAAGCACAAAAAATCCCTGAAAATGCTGCAGGCGACCATCATCGGTGACATTTTTCATAGCCGCGTCGCGCGCAGTGCCTGCCATCTGTTGACACGCTTCGGAGTGAAGCTGACGCTGTGCGGACCGCCCGAGTTTGTGCCGGAAGTGGCGAGCACGCTTGCGCCGGGGCTGCGCATCACGCGCCACCTCGAAGATGCCCTGCGCGGAACCGATGTCATCATGCTGCTGCGCGTGCAGACTGAGCGCCTGGCCGGGCAGAAGATCCAACTGGCGGATTACATTGCTCGTTATCAGATGACGTCGGCGCGGCTGAAATTGGCCAAGCGAGATGCGATCGTGATGCATCCGGGGCCGATCATCCGCGGTCTTGAGTTGACCGCCGAAGTTGCCGACGGCCCGCAGTCGGTGATCGTGGATGAAGTACACAATGGAGTGCCCACGCGCATGGCAATCCTGGCGCGGGCCTTGGGGAAAGTACGATGAGGACGGCAACTTCTATTCCTCGGATGCACGCGGATCAACGCGGATTAATTCATGGAGACTTGACTGAGAGACTGATTGGAATGTTTTTTAATCTGTACAACGAAATTGGCCATGGTTTCTTGGAATCAATTTATGAGCAGGCGTTCTCGCTCGTACTTGCCGAAAACAACATCTTCTTTCAAAGGCAGATCGCAATTCCCGTGTGGTTCCACTCTCAGAAGATTGGTGAATGTCGCGCCGATCTGCTGGTTGATGGGAAGGTGCTGATTGAACTCAAAACGGGCCGCGACATTGACCTGGCTTGGGAAAAGCAACTGCTGAACTACCTGCGTGCGACTGATATCGAAGTTGGATTGCTCTTCAATTTCGGACCAACCGCGCAATTCCGGCGTTACGTGTTTGAAAATTCAAGAAAAAATCCGCGAACTCCGCGTGAATCCGTGGAGAAGAAGTTGCCGGAGCGATACCGATGATCGGCAAAGATAATAAAAGCCTGCTGATCAAAGGCGGCCACCTGATCGATCCCGCGGCCAAGATCAATGCGCCCATGGACCTCCTGCTGCGCGAGGGGCGCGTGGCGGAGATCGCCGTGCCTGGAGACATTCGCGGCAGCGCCGACGACAAGTTCGACGCTCGCGGGCTGATCGTGAGCCCGGGCTTTATCGACTTGCACGTGCATCTGCGCGAGCCGGGACAAGGTTACAAAGAAACCATCGCCACTGGCACGGCAGCCGCGGCGGCCGGCGGCTTCACTGCGGTCTGCACCATGCCCAATACGGCTCCCGTAGTCGACACCCCCGAATGGGTGAACTGGCTGAAACGCCCGGAGCGTGGCCCTGTCGTTCACGTATTTCCGATTGCCGCCGCCACCCGCGGCAGCAAGGGAGGCACCCTCACCGATTTCGCCGCCCTGCAACGCGCGGGAGCAGTGGCCGTCACGGATGATGGCAAGCCCATCCTCGACGATGGCGTCATGCGCATGGCGCTGCGGCTAGGCGCGGAGCTGAATCTTCCCGTCGTGCAGCATGCCGAAGACACGCGCATGACCGAGAACTGCTCCATGAACGCCGGGCCGACCAGTTTCCGGCTGGGCCTGCGTGCCATGCCGACGGCGGCGGAAGCATCGATTGTCGATCGCGACGTGAACCTGGCGCAGCAGATTCGCGAATCGCGCCTCCATGTCGCCCATCTTTCCACTGCCGACGCGCTCAAGGCGGTGCGCCGCGGCAAGCGCGCCAAGGCCCGCGTGACCTGCGAAGTCACCCCGCATCATTTCACGCTGCTTGACGAGAACGTCGGCGAGTACGACACAAATTTCAAGATGAATCCGCCGCTGCGTTCGGCCAGCGACCGTGAGGCCATTCTTGTCGCGCTTGCAGACGGCACGGTGGATGCCATCGCCACCGATCACGCGCCCCACGCGCTGCACGAGAAGCAGCTAGAATTCGAGCGGGCCGCCTTCGGCATTACCGGCCTCGAAACCGCCCTGGCGCTGGCCATCACCCAACTGCATCGCCAACACAAAATTCCGCTCACGCGCATCGTCGAATTGTTCACGTCAGGTCCAGCGCGGGTGTTCGATCTTCCCGGCCGCGGAGCGCTGGCGAAGGGCAACCACGCCGACGTGACCATCTTCGATCCCAGGAAAAAATGGACCTTCGATGCCGCAGGTTCGCGCTCGATGTCGCGCAACACTCCGTTCGATGGCTGGCAATTCACGGGAAAAGTTGTGGCCACAATTGTGGATGGGAAGATCGTTTATCGCGGCGATTGAGGACTTCCGGTTGGAGCATTCGGTGACGTCATCCCGAACGCCCGCGTTTTCACCAGCGGGCCGAGGGATCACTCGCGGAACGGCCAACCTCGGCCATTGAAATTTATTCCAGAATCCCCATTCTCTTTCCGACTCTCTTCAGCACGTCCAGCGCCTGCTCCAGCTCTTCCCTCGTGTGCGTCGCGGTCATGATCGTACGGATGCGCGCCTTGCCTTCCGGCACCGTGGGAAACGCGATCCCGGTGCCGAGCACTCCTTCTTTGAAAAGTTCGCGGGAGAAATCCATGGTCAGCTTGCCGTCCCCGATGATGATTGGCGTAATCGGAGTCTCGCTGGCCGGCGTGCTGCACCCGCCTATATCAAAGCCGAGCAGGCCGAGCTCTTTCTTCCAGAAGCGGGTGTTCTCCCAGAGTTTTTCCATACGCTCAGGCTCGTTTTCCAGAACCTCGAAAGCAGCAATACATGTTGCCGCTACTGAAGGCGGATGCGATGTCGAGAACAAGAACGGCCGCGCTCGGTGATAGAGGAAATCGATGAGATCGCGCGTACCGCAGACGTATCCGCCGAGTGCACCGATCGCCTTCGACAAAGTGCCGACTTGAATGTCCACGCGCCCGTGCATTTTGAAGTGATCGATCGTGCCGCGGCCGTTGCGGCCCAGCACGCCGGACGCGTGGGCGTCGTCGACCATCATGATGGCGCCGTATTTCTCGGCCAGATCGCAGAGCCCAGGCAGCGGGCCGATGTCCCCGTCCATCGAGAAAACGCCGTCGCTGATCAGTAACTTCTTGCCGGGCTCGTCCTTCACGCTGGCCAATTGCTCTTCGGCATGTGCCATGTCTTTGTGGCGGAAAACCAGGATCTTCGCCTTCGACAAGCGCGCTCCATCGATGATCGAGGCGTGGTTGAGAGCGTCGGAGATGATGAAGTCGTCTTTGCCCAGCACGGCCGAGACGGTTCCCGCATTGGCCGCGAATCCGGACTGAAACACCACGCAGGCTTCGACATTTTTGAAACGCGCGATCTTCTCCTCCAGTTCCATATGGATCTTCATGGTCCCGGCAATGGTGCGCACCGCCCCCGATCCTACCCCATACTTGCGGGTCGCCTCCAGCGCTGCCTCCCGCAGCTTGGGATGCGTCGTCAACCCCAGATAATTATTCGAGGCCAAATTGATTACCTTCTTGCCGTCGAAGGTGCAGACCGGGGCCTGCTCGTCTTCGAGCACGCGCAGCTTGAAGTGCGTGCCTTTCGCTTTGAGTTCGTCGAGTTGATCGGTCAGGTAAGCGAGAGGATTGGTGCGGGTCGCAGTAGTCATAAAAACCTCGCCACAGATTCATACGGATTTACACGGATCAGAACCTTGTAATGAGTTTAATACCAGCCCGTGATGGTCGAGCTACTTTGAAAAATCCGTGTAGATCCGTGTAATCCGTGGCCGTTTGTTCAAAACACGATCGGATTCCCGGTGGCGATGCTGGCTTCGCACAAGCGCTTCACGGCCTCGAAGAATTCTCTTTCGCCCTGGGTTAAAATGTCGCTCGATCCGAGCACCAGATTCACTTCCCGCAGCAGCGCCGGAGATTGCTTGCTGGGAACCCAGTCGCCGGCGTGCGTTCCGTCGTGGCATCGCCGCTGAGCGCGGGGGCATTGGACTCGTCCCACACCAGGCGGCCGGGAAGCGGGTGCGCTTTTTTCACCTTGCCCTCGCGAATGCAGGTGCAGCGGACGTAGGCGTCGAGACTCATCCTTATCGGCTTCCGGCTCTAGCTCTCGGCCACAGGACTTCCGCCCACCAGGTCCGCGGATAAACCCAGATCGTTCATGCCATCCGCCCTTTTCGGTGTGATCCGCGGAGAAGAAGTTATCTAACTCCGTTCGGATAAACCAGAATCTTGCTCGCTTCTCCGGTCTTCAGGCGTTCCATAGCCTTACCGAAATCTTTCATCGAGATGCGATCAGTGATGACCGGGTGCAGATTCAGCTTGTTAGCCTTAAGCAAAGCCGTCATCTGATACCAGGTTTGATACATGCGGCGGCCATTGATGCCCTGGATCGTGATGCCTTTGAAAATGATGTCCTCGGAAAAATTCAGCGAAATGGGCTTAGAGGTCAGTCCCAGCAGCGAAATTCGGCCGCCCCGGCGCACGATGTCGAAAGCGGTGCGGATCGAGTCAGGATGCCCGGCCATCTCCAGCACAACATCGACGCCGAGGCCACCCGTCTTTTCCATGACCATGGAACGCGCGTCCTCTTTGGCGGGATTAAGCACGTAATCAGCCTGCATCTGGCGGGCGACTCGCGCGCGATGCTCATTCACCTCGATTGCAAATACTCGTGTTGCTCCCACCGCCTTGGCCACGGCAATGGAAAACAACCCAATCGGCCCGCAGCCCGTGATGGCTACGGTCTTGGCCGCGATTTCCCCGGCCAACACTGTGTGCACCGCATTGCCCAACGGATCCAGGATCGAGGCATACTCCTGCGGGATGGCGGGATCGAGCTTCCATATATTCGATTCCGGGATGACCACATATTCGGCGAAGGCGCCGTTGGCATCCACGCCGATGATCTTCACGTTCTGGCAGATGTGGGCTTCGCCGGTACGGCACTGCAGGCACTTGCCGCACGCCACATGCATCTCGGCGGAAACGAAATCGCCTTCCTTGACGCTGGTGACCTCGTCGCCGAAGGCTACCACCTCGCCGCAGAATTCGTGCCCGGGAATCAGCGGAGGATGAATGCGGTTCTGCGCCCAGCGGTCCCAGTTATAGATGTGCAGGTCTGTGCCGCAGATGGACGCGACCTTCACCTTGACCAGCACTTCGGTGCGCCCGAAGGCGGGAATCTTTACTTCGCGTACCTCGGCGCCCGGAGCCGCCTCCGGCTTGACCACCGCCAGCATTGTTCCTGCCATGATTGCCTGCCTATGAAATTGCATGCGAAAAATCGGCCCGAAACCAAAACGTACGATTTTAGCACCGCGGCATGCACCTGATCTGAACCGCGCCAGGTTCGGCAGTGGGGCAACTTGCAGCCTGGGTCATCCCGAAGTCTCGCGCTTTTGCCAGAGGGGCGAGGGATCTCGCGAGCGACATAACGTTTGATTCGCGCGAGATCCTTAAGCGTGTCGTTGGGATGAATAGCGCGGGGCTTACTTTTCTTTCGGCACCCCGTGCTCGAATTTTCCGGACATGGCCGTGTGCTGCTTGAATTCCTCCGACTTCCCGCGCGGGATGCTCAAGGTCTTCCACTCGTCCGAGCGCAGATGCTTCGCCAGGAACACGATTTGCCCGATGTGCTGCGCATAATGCGCGATCGCGCGATTGATCGCTTGCAGCACGGTGTGCGGCTCGCCGCGAATCGTAACCGTGCGCATGACATCTTCGGGCTTCAGCGGATCAATCGCCGCGAACACCGTCGCCCAGCCTTCTTCCCACCACTTCACCACGTCGGCGCGCGTGGTCGCCGCAGTCACTTCAAATTCCCGGTCGCGGAAGCGGTCGGGCTTTTCCCCGTCGCTGGTCAGGAAGTCGGTGAAGCGCGAGCGCATGTTGCCGGCGATGTGCTTGGCCAGAATCGCGACCGAATTGGCCTCCGGATCGAGCCCGACAAAAAAATCTTCGTCGCGCAGTTGGGTCATTGCTCCTTCGCCCATGCGCTTGTGGCCGCGCAGCTGTCGGCGAGCTTCCTCGAGGTAGTGCGTGGCGGCATCGCTCATTTCAATGGTCCTCGTCAATATTTCATGACTTCAGCGCGCGGTGCGCGGGGACCCTTGGACCACGCTCAGGGCAAGCGCCGGCCTTACGAACCCCAGCCTCCGCCTCCGGGAGTGTTGATGGTAATCCGTTCTCCCTTGCGCAGACGGGAGCTAAACTTGCCCGGCATCTGTTCCACTTCGCCGTCGCGGCGCCTGATGAATGCGCTGCCTGCCTCACCCTCGCCGCCGCCCGACAATCCCCAAGGTCCGCGCGAACGCCGATCGGCCAGCAGCGTGACCTCGCAATCCGTAAGCACTTCGATCTCGCGCACGATGCCGTCGCCGCCGCGAAACTTGCCTCGGCCTCCGCTGCCGGGCCGCAAGGAATACGAACGCACCCGTAGCGGATAAGCGTGTTCCAGCGCTTCCGCCGGAGTGTTCAGCGAATTCGTCATGTGCGTGTGCACGCCCGAGACCCCGGCCTTGCCGGGATGCGCGCCCATGCCCCCGGCGATGGTCTCGTAATACGTGAACGGATTTCCCGTGCGCGGATCGATGCCGCCGATGGTGAGATTGTTCATCGTGCCGGAAGCGGCAGCGGGAATGCGATCGGGAATCGCCTGCGCCAGCGCCCGCAGCAGCACGTCGACGATGCGCTGCGAGGTCTCGACGTTTCCCCCCGCTACCGCCACAGGCGGACGAGCATTCACGATGGTCCCTTCCGGAGCGATCACTTCGATCGGGCGCATCAGCCCCGCTGCTGCCGGTACATCTTCGGCCAACAAACAGCGAAACACGTAGAAGCACACCGAGTACGTGATGGCGGCGACGGCGTTCACGCTGCCTTCGACCTGCGCATCGCTTCCGGTGAAATCGACCGTAACCATATGGCGCGCCCGCCCGCGTCGCCCAGTAGCGCCGGCGTCCTCGCCGGCTGTCGCGACGGCATCTTGCCGTCGCCGGCTGCGCCTTCGATGCACTGTGATCGTCACCGCAATCTTCACCGGCCCCTCGCTGATTCCGTCGCCGTCCAGAAAGTCTTCCGCCCGGTATTCTCCCGCCGGAACCCGTGCCAGAAACGCCCGCATCATTTCCTCGGAGTATTGCAGCAGTTCCGCCGCCGCTTTCTTCGCCTTTTCCAGGCCATAGCGCGAGCAGAATTCACCAAGCCGCTCCGCGCCCGTATGGCAAGCGGCAATCTGCGCGCCCAGGTCGCCTTCGCGCTCCTCCGGCGTGCGCACATTGTTCAGCAGCATCGCCAGCACATCGCCGTTCATCACTCCCCCGCGCATCAATTTGACCGGAGGAATGCGGATTCCCTCCTGATAAATTTCGCGGCAAAGCCCCATCGATCCGGGATAGGCTCCGCCGACGTCCGCATGGTGCGCGCGCGAGGCCACGTAAAAATCCGGCCCGGAATTCTTGATTTTGCCCACGTACACGGGCGCGACCAGGGTGATATCCGGCAGATGCGTTCCACCCCGGAAAGGATCGTTCAGCATCACCACGTCGCCCGGCTCCATTCCAGCCGCATCCATGGCGGCGCGCACCGACATTGGCATCGAACCCAGATGAACCGGCATGTGGTCGCCCATGGCAATTACCTGGCCCGCGCCGTTGAATACCGCGCACGAGTAGTCGCGACGCTCCTTAATGTTCGGTGAAAACGCGGTTCGGCGCAGCGCCGCTCCCATCTCTTCCGCGATCGAGTGGTAGAGGTTCTTGAAAATTTCCAGTTCGATGGGATCGCGCCGCATCAGGCGCAGTGTACTGGAAGGAGAAGTGGTTTGCACGATTCGAGGAATGAAGGTCTCAGGTGTCAGGTCTTGGGCTCAGAGTTCAGCCGAGCGCCGACGGTCGAGGCCCGCGTCAAGTGAATAATCTTGCCGAATTCTGTTGACAGTTCTTCAACACTGCCGCAATATCTTGGAGTATAGGACCTCCTCCTACAATAAGTAGGGCTGGTCAGACAGATCAAGGGCCCAAAGTCGTCACCCTTTAGGGAAAAACGCTCAACGGAGGCTCCTTCATGGCAACCAAGAAGAAGGCAAAAAAGAAGAAACACTAACCGCCAGCGAGACGATTCTCGCCTATCCAATGGATTTTCACCGGCCTCTTAAGGGAAGCACCTCTTGAGAGGCTTTTCTGTTGGCACTCGGACAGCCTGCCGTGCAACCGGGGCGTGCTCTGGTGCACCAAATTCTGCAATGCGCCGCCCCGAACCTGTGTCACAATAGGCTAATCGGCGCGCCTTTTAAACGATGGCTCCCAGAAAGAAAAGCACGGCCAAGCACAAGGCGGATGAGGTCCTCATCCCTGACAAGCTGTACTTCCGCATCGGGGAAGTGGCCACGCTTTGCCACCTGCCCGCCTATGTGCTGCGCTTCTGGGAATCGGAATTTCCTCAACTGAAGCCGGTCAAGAGCAGCACCGGGCAGCGAATGTACCGCAAGCGCGACGTGGAAAGCGTTTTGCGCATCAAGCAACTGCTCTACGAGCAGGGATTCACCATCTCCGGAGCCCGCAACCAGCTGCGCGCCGAAACCAAATCCGACAAGACCCAGAGCGCCATTCCGTTTCCGGCGCAATCGAGCGCGGAAATTCAGCATATTCGCCAGGGGCTGCGCGGGATTCTGGATCTGCTCTCCACGCGCAAAACGGGATAATCAGGCTTCCACCCAGTTTCTCCGCTCCAGAATCGTAGGCGGCTCGTAAGTTTTGCCCCGCGCCAGCCGCCGCTCTTCCCGTCGCGTCGTCCAGAGCAGGATCGGACCCAGCACAGCCGGCATTATCTTCGCTACGACTCCAGATTCGCACCTGAACTCACGCCGCAGCGCCCGAATGCGCTCGCTGACTTCGCGATCGACTTTGCGGAATTGGTGCTCCATGGCCCACAGCGCCGAGCCATAGAGCCCGCTCAGCCGGTGCATCTCGCGCTCGAAACGTTCCCGCACGCGCGCGTCGGGCCAGTCCTTGTAGCGCTTCCAACCGGCCAGCAAGGTGCGCGAGATGCGGTAGAGGCTGGGGCCGTTGGCTTCGAAGTCGCGCCAGAAGGCCCAGTCGAGAAAACGCTTGGAATCGTCCCGCGAAATCGCCGCATGCTTGAAATTAAATTTGAACTGCCCGTGCACGTCGGCATAATCAACCTCGCTGAGCAGGCGGCCTTCTTCCGCGATCTGCCGGTACAGCGGCGTACCCGGCACGGGCGTATACAGCATGAACTGGTGAAAATCCGTGTCGTGCGACACCGCGTGCTCGATTTCCGACAGGATGTTATCGGGCGTGTGATGCTCCAGTCCAATAATGGTCGAGCCTTGCACGCGGATGCCGTGCTCGCGCAGTTCGCGCGTGAGTTCGCGTGTGTCCGTTCCCTGCAGTTTGCTGTAAGCGGACTGCGGAGATTCCAGCCCCATCCACAGCCACGACACTCCCAGCTCCACCAGTTCCTGCATGGTGTATTTCCGGATCGCATTTGCCGACGCGAAAACCGATAGCGTCCAACTCTTATGCGCCTGCTTCATGAGTTCCAGCAATCGCATCGCTCGCTCGCGATGGAGTAGGAAATTTTCATCCATCACGAAAAACGAATGCACTTTCAGCTCTTCTTCCATCTGGCTCATCACGGCGAACAGTTCATCCCCGGTCTCGAAGAAGTTGATGAACTTCCCTTTGCCGCCAAAAAAAGCCGAGGTCGTGCAGAAGTTGCATCCCATGGGGCAGCCCACCGAGGGAATAATGGTGGCCGCGGTGGAACCCTTGCGCTCCGGCAGGCGTATGCCCATGATCCGCGTCCCCATTCCGGAAACGATCGCGGGATGCTGGATCGGAGCGCTCTCGTCTTCGCCCAGATAGCGCCGCATCCACCGAATGCCTTCGCCGCGCACAATGTGGTCGGCCTCGATCAGCGATTCGATTCCCGGAATCGCCGCTACATGCCCGCCAATCACAATGGTCGAATCCGGCGAGAGCCGGCGAATCATGCGGCACATCTCGCGCACCTTACCCAGGTTCACGATGATGGAAGAAATCCCGATCACGTCGTAAGGCTGCTTGGTGATCTCCCGCGCGAAGTCGTCACGCGTAGGAAAATCGAGCACGGCGCAAGGCGCGGAGATATTCGCTTGGATCAGCATGATGCCCCAGGAGCGGTGAAACATGCGCAGCGAGAAGCTGCCTTGCGCCCGCGTGACCTGATTGTGATAAAGCTCCATCGGATTGATGGAGCGGCTGCCGAATTCGTCGTCCCGCGCGTACGGTCCGAAGACCGAACTCAGCAGAATGCGGGCTTGCGTGCCCTTGGGATGTTTTTCGAAATTGCGGGAATTCACTGTGGGACTGCCGGTGCTGACATCAACGCTGCGCGCCTGAGTTTCCACTTCTTCTCATCATCCGTTCTCCCCACAATGCCGTTGTTCCAATCGTAGTTGCCGAGCCCATCTTCCGAACCATCGGCACAGAGATAAAACAAAAAAATTACAATCAGCGGGTCACTGTTCCAAGGTAATGACCATCCATCCTGCAGGCCAACTTGAACCGTGGTTGCCATCTAGCCTAGAATCGCAGTCCCATGGCATCAGAGCCGTTAGAGATCGAGCGCATTGATCGGGGAGTGTTGAGCTTTCGCGGTCCGCTCACCATGGAGAACACGCCGCACTTTATGAACGCGGTGCGCCGCGAGACTGCGCCCACCATGATCCTCGATCTGACCGGCGTCCCCTATCTCGATTCTTCGGGGCTGGGATCGCTGGTGAGCGCCTGCACTTCCTGCGCGAAGTCAGGGCGCCGCATCGCCCTCACCGGGGTGAATCGGCGCGTCTTGAAGGTTTTCGAAATGACCAGGGTAGAGCAGATCTTCTTGATGTTCGACACCCTCGGCGAGGCCATCGAAGCGCTCACCAACGCCGGCACAGCTTAAAGAGTGGGCGTTTCTCCGCGAACTCCGCGAAACCTCAGCATCCTCTGCGTTGAGTTTTTTCTAGCGAGGGCCGCCGGGAAATGCGCGTGGAGAACAGGACAATTCGCAGACCGCATCTTATGCTCAACTGGATCGTCATCGGCATCGGCGACATCACCAAGCGCCGCGTCATTCCCGCCATTCAAGCCGAGCCCCGCAGCCGGCTCTACGGCATGGTCACTCGCGACCCCGCCAAGGCCGCTCTCTACAACGCGCGTACCTGGCCCACGCTCGACGAAGCACTCCGCGATCCGGAGGTGCAAGCCGTGTACGTTGGCACGCCGGTTTTCCTGCACGGCCCGCAAACCATGCAGTCCCTGCGCGCCGGCAAGCACGTGCTCTGCGAAAAGCCGATGGCGATGAACGAAGCCGAAGCCCGCGCCATGGTCAAGACCGCCGAAGAAGCCGGCCAGACCTTCGGCGTCGCCTACTATCGCCGCTGCTATCCCAAAGTGCAGCGCGCCAAACAACTGCTCGCTGCCGGAGCCATCGGCCAGCCGCTCTTCGCCGAGCTCACCAATCATATGTGGTTCGACGGCACCGGCTACCGCGGCTGGCTCTTCGATCCCGAAAAGGCCGGAGGCGGACCGCTGTTCGATATCGCCTCGCACCGCATCGATGTCTTGAATTTTCTTTTCGGCCAGCCCCAGCGCGTCGCCGCCCAGCTTTCCAATGCCGTCCAGCACTACCCAGTTGAGGACAACGCGACCGTGATGATCGAATACGCGAATAAAGTGCGCGGCCTGGTCGACGTGCGCTGGAATTCGAAGATTGTTCGCGACGAATGCCGCATCCGCGGCACCGATGGCGAGATGGAGATGTCTCCCCTCAATGGCCCCGACCTGATCTATCCCGGCGGCCGCGAGAGTTTGCCGGCGCACTCCAACGTGCACCTACCCACCATCGCCAACTTCATCGATGCCATCGAAGGCAAAGCACCATTACTGGCCAGCGGCGCGTCGTCCTACTGGACCGACTGGATCACCGAACAAGCAGTTCGTTCCGGAAGGTAGCGCCGGCGTCCCGCCGGCTGGCGCGAGGGCGTCCGCGCCCTCGCTGCCGATGGCGTCCAAAGGTGGAGTGGACAGGTTTCCACCCGGCCGCTACAGAATCCTGCAGCCTAGCCTCCGGGCCCGTCGTTCGAAACGTACTGCTCCAGCGACTCCAACTCCCGGCTCAAATCATCCACCCGCCACTCCAGCAGATTCCGGATCGAAAGAATCCCCAGCAACTTGCCGTTGTCGTCCGCCACCGGTAGATGCCGAAAATGCCGCTCCAGCATAATGGTCAACGCTTCTCCGGCGCCCGTCGCGCGCGTTGCCATCTCCACCGGCGTGGTCATCAACTCGCGGATGGACGTGGCCGCCGGGTCCAGCCGCGTCAGCGACATCTTCCGCAGCACGTCGCGCTCAGTAAATATCCCCGCAACCCGGAATTCGCTGTCTACCACCGCCACCGCCCCCACATGGTGATCAAGCATCTTATGAATGGCATCGGCAACCGTCGCTTCCACACCCACTGCCGCAATCTCGCGGTCGCAAAGTTCTAGTACGCTCATGTGCACCTCCTCCGGCCAACGACGTAGACCATCTTCGACTAGCTCAAACCAGATTGACGCATTATGCTCACGGCGAACCGCTTGTCAAGAAAATTGCGCGGCGGGGTCTTACAAAGATGTCAGGTCTTTCAAGAGATCACAGCATCGGCCTCGATCTCCACCAGAATCTCCGGGGAAATCAGTGCGCTCACTTGCACCATCGAGGTCGCCGGACGAATGTCGCGAAAAAATTCCCCATGCGCCTTCCCGATCTTCTCCCATTCGGCGATGTTGGTCACATACATCCGCGTGCGCACCACGTCTTTCATCCCGGCGCCCGCCTTGTGCAACGCGCTCTCAATGTTCTTCAGCGTCTGCACCGCCTGCGCATACACGTCGCCCACGCCGACGATCTTTCCGTCCGGTCCGGTCGCGGTCGTCCCCGACACATGAACGTACGCACCCACCTTCACCGCACGAGAGTAACCCACGATCGGTTCCCATGTTGTCCCGCTGGAAATGTTCTGCCGCTCCATGCCAATCCTCCGTGGCCGCATTCTACAAGCTCCAAACCCCTGTTCCGCGCCGAATTGGCAGCCGAGTCGTTTCAGTGCCAGCAAGCATACGGCGAAATCCGCCGGTACCTCCGTCATCAATGCCCAGCCTTCTAAAGTTCTCCGCGCACAACGCCTTTCCTGGCCACTCGCTTCTAACTCATCAGGAAAACGAATGCTGCCGATAAACAAAAGTCACTTGCGTTCCCACAGCAAACTGAGGTATCTACTCACGCAGGTGGCTGAAACTCCGCAGTGGGTGCGGAGTTCGGAGGGCCGAAAATGATCCCGGAATCGCATCCCTTGCAGGAGTTGTTTCAGGATTTAGTGGGACGTCACTACGCCGAAGGGATCGGCATTCGCGATCCCCAGATTGTCGCCTACGTCTCTCATCTGCTGGCGGAATTCTGCGAGGCCGATCAGCTCTACAAAGTTCAGGACGCCTCCCATCGCCCGCTCTCTGATGTCGGCGAAATGCTGCTCGAATCCGATCCCGTCTACGGCCCCGCGCCTTCATTCGATCGCGAACGCCAGGTCCGCAAGCATATCGGAGATTTCACTTTGTTCTTTGCCGGGATGTTTCCCGAGAGCATTAATCACTTCCGCCTGCGCCGCCAGCGCCTGGAAAATTTCGTGGAGTGGGTCAAGGCCGGCAAGGAAAGCTACTACATCGTTTCCAAATTCGAGCACTTCGAGTATGCCAAGGTCGCGCCGCTGTTCGCCAGCCTCTCGCAGAACTTCGAGCAGTGCGTCTACGGACTCAACATGGTCAAAAACGATCTGGAAGAAATGCAGCATCCCATCGTTCGCCGCGCCAACGAGCTGATCATGTAGCGCCGGCGTCCCGCCGGCTGTCGCCAGGGCATCCTGCCCTCGCGCAATGATCCGACACGAACGTCGTTGGCTTTAAACGTCCGGGCCTTCGCCGCCCTACCCGCAACTCACGTTCTCCCCTCGCCCACATTGCTCAATCGATAAAAACTTAGCGCCGTGCTCCCCTGCGCCAGATGCCGGAATCTGCGCAGCGCCCCGAATTCTTCCCCCGGATCGAACTTCTTCTCATGTTCGGCAATCACCACTGACATCGCCCAAATCAGCGGCGACTCCGCCAACCCCCGCAGCGTCTCGCTATAAGCATTCTTCATCCGGTACGGCGGATCCATGAACACCACATCCGCCGCCACCTTTTGCCGCTCCATTCTCCAGAATGCCTGCGGCAATTCCTCCTGCAGAATCTCAAATTCTTCCACAACCCCCAGGCTCTGCAGATTGCGCCGGATCGTCTCCCCCGCCGCTTTCGAACTCTCCACGAAATGCACTTCCCGCGCCCCCCGGCTCAAGGCTTCAATCCCCACCGCACCCGATCCCGCAAACAGGTCCAGCCAGATACTGCCCTCCAGGGCCGAGGGATTCCCCGCGGTCAGCACGTTGAAGAGCGTCTCGCGCAGCCGGTCTGACGTGGGACGAATATCCATCCCCCGCAGCGAATGCAACGGCCGGCTTCGGTATTTTCCCGCAATCACACGCATGGCTCAAGACTTCCGGATGCCGCCTCCACTCAAACTCTACATGTAGAATAAAAGTAACAGACCGTTATGCGAAGCTGGTCCATCCCGGTGGGACGCCTGTTCGGCGTGGATGTGCGCCTTCATCTCACCTTTCTGATTCTTCCGCTTTTTATCTATTGGACCGATTACGCCGCCCATCAGCAAAACGTAAGCCCATCCCGCGATCTTGCTCTCTGCGGCATCATTCTGGCTTGCGTCGCATGGCACGAATGCGGACACATGCTGGCCGCCCGCCGTTTCGGCCTGATTCCCAAGGCCGTCATCCTGCTGCCTCTGGCCGGCGTCGCACTCTACGATGAATCGCGCGTCGAGAAACAGCCCGCGTCCTTAGGTTGGAAGCGCGAAGTTCGCCTCGCGCTCGTAGGACCGCTGGTGAACCTGGCTCTCGCGGGCTTGGCCATCGCCGTCATCGCACTCTCCGGCGCCCACATCGAGTTGTGGAAGTGGCCCTTCCTGCGCGCCTCGAATCTGCCCGCCAGCCTGGTCTGGACGAATTTGTATCTGGCCGGTTTGAATCTGCTGCCCGCTTATCCTTTGGATGGCGGACGCATTCTGCGCGCCTTCATGGCGCGCCAGCTCGACCTTCCTTCCGCCACCCGCCGTGTCGTTTCTATCTCCAGCGCCATATCGCTGATCCTCGTGTTTGCCGGATTGTTCAGCGATAGCTGGTTGACCATGATCGGCGTCATCGTTTTTTCCGCCGCCCAACTGGAAGAACGCGCCCTGGTCTTCCAGTCGGTCCTCGACAACGTCCGCCTCGAAGAAGTCATGCTCACCGACTTCGCCACGCTCTCGCCCGCCGACACTCTGGAAGATGCGCTCGACAAGGCGGTCCACTCTTTGCAGGACGATTTTCCCGTTGTCCGCGGCAGCGACATGGTGGGAGTCATTTCCCGGCAGCGCATCCTCGACACGTTGCGCGCCGAAGGCAACGGCTACGTCCAGGCCGTGATGAACAAGATCTTCGATGTCTCCGTCCGCCACGACTCGCTCGGCTCCGCCTTCCGCAAGCTCACTGCCCGCAGCTCCAGCATCATCCCGGTCGTCGAAGATCAGCGCCTGGTCGGCATCGTCACCCTGCAAAACCTCATGCACTCCATGGCGCTGTTAGCGGAGAGCCGCAAGCTCCGCCGCGACGAGGAATCCAACTAAACCGCAAGACACCTTCAATCGTATCCGGCACGCCTTAAACGTGTGCCGTCCGCCGATTCATTTTCAGGGCTCGGCTTCAGTCGCTGGCTCTCTTCGTCATCCCGGAAGTTTAAGATGTCTCCATGCCCGAGCATCCTTCGTCACCCACCGTAAAAATCTCCCCTCGCGGCGTCACTCGGCTTAAATCCGGCCACGTCTGGGTCTACCGCTCCGACGTTCTCTCCGCCGATGACATCCCTCCTGGCTCCCTGGTCACGGTCACCGATCAGCGCGGTAAATTCCTCGGCACTGCTCTCTATTCCACTTCTTCCCAAATCGCCATCCGCCTGATCTCCCATCAGCCAGTCACAGATTTCCCCGCTCTGATCCGCGAGCGGATCGCCGGCGCTATTGCCTACCGCAAGCCGCTGGTCCACGACACCAATGCTTACCGCCTCGTCTTCAGCGAGGCCGATTTTCTTCCTGGCCTCATCGTCGACCGCTATAACGACATCCTCTCGCTGCAAATTCTCACGCAAGCAATGGACGCCAACCCCGTCCGCGAAATCCTCATCTCTTCTTTAACCGATCATCTGCAGCCCGCTTCCCTCATCGAACGGGTCGATCCGCGCGTGCGCGATCTGGAAGCTCTCCCGCCCCGTTCCTCAGGGCTCCTGCAGGGAACGAAAACCGCAACCCGGTTCGCCATGAACTCGGTCCAGTTTCATTTCGACGCCTTGGAAGGCCAGAAGACCGGAGCCTTCCTCGACCAGCGCGAGAACTACGCCGCCGCCGCGCAATACGCCCACGGCGATGCCCTCGACGTTTTCTGCTACCAGGGAGCCTTCGCCCTTCACCTCGCCCCGCATTGCGAACACGTCACCGCCGTCGACAGCTCCCGTCCTGCCCTGGAAGTCGCCGACCAGAACGCCGCCCTCAACGGCATGCTTCTCGGTGGAAAAGAAATCGAGTGGATCGAGGCCAACGCCTTCGATCTGCTCAAGGACTACGCCTCCTCCGACCACCTCTACGACACCATCGTTCTCGATCCGCCCGCCTTTGCCAAGACCAAGCGCGATCTCGAGGCGGCCACGCGCGGCTATAAGGAACTCAATCTTCGCGCCCTGAAGATGCTGCGCCCCAACGGCATTCTCGTCACCTGCTCCTGCTCCTACCACGTCAGCGAGTCCACCTTTCTCGAAATGCTGGCCAGCGCCGCCTCCGATGCCCACCGCACGCTCCGGCTCCTCGAGGTTCGTGGACAGGCGAAAGATCACCCCATCCTGCTGAATGTTCCCGAAACCGCCTATCTGAAGTGCCTCATAGCGCATATAAGTTAATGAAAAATAGCCAAATTCATTACTTGACAGTAAGCCGCTCAACTTTTATGATTGTTACACGCTAATAACGCATCTAACGAAGTGACCACAGCCTTTCAAGGCCGGTCGCGAATTTTGGAAATTTTCTGATTTCACCAATCTCTAAAGGAGGATGTAGCCATGACCGTATTAACCCGTTGGGAGCCGTTCCGTGAGTTTTCCACCCTGCAAGACCGCATGAATCGCCTGTTCCGCGAGTCCTACAACGACACAGGCCGGGATGAATCCCTGACCAGCACCAACTTTGCCCCCGCTGTTGACGTCTACGAAGACGAGCACAAGGTCACGTTGAAGATCGAAGTGCCCGGAATCGACGAGAAAGACATCGACGTGCGCGTCGAAAACAACACCCTGACCGTCCAGGGCGAGCGCAAGATCGAGAAGGAAGAGAAAGAAGAGAACTATCGCCGCGTGGAGCGTCAGTACGGCAGCTTCACCCGCACCTTCACTCTGCCTCAAACCGTGGACACCGATCACGTGTCGGCGCGTTACGACAAGGGCGTATTGCGGATCGATCTGCCCAAGAAAGCGGAAGCCAAGCCCAAGCAGATCAAGGTCAACGTCGGCTCCGAAAAGGGCGAAAGAACCCTCGAAACCAAAGCCCCCAGCAAAGCCGCATAATCGGCTCGTGTAGGAGCGCACGCCTTCGTCCGCCCCCGCGAAGCGAGCGAGCGCAGCGTCGGCTTTAAGTGAAAGGGAGAGCTGTAAGACCGGCGCCCGCGTAATCAGTTCGTGTAGGGGCGGACGCATTTCGCCCGCCCCCGCGAGGCGAAGCGAGCGGGTTGTGGAAGAGCGGCGCTTTAGCGCTGCGAATCAGGCAGAAAAGCTATGCGGGCTTTAGCCCCTGAGGTCTGCGGGAGGCGGGCAGAGATGAACCGCCTCCCATGTTTTTTCCTTCGAAATTTCGTAATCGACTAATTTGAACCCTTAAGCAACATCCGCTCCATCAAATTACTCAATTACTAAATTTCCCAATTACCAAATCGAGGCCCTATGCCCATCCGTTGGGACAAATTTACCGTCAAAGCGCAGGAAGCGGTCCAGCGCGCCAGCCAGCTCGCCAGCGAGCATGGCAACCCTGAACTGCTGCCGCTGCACCTGCTGGCCGCGCTGCTCGAAGACAAAGAAGGCATTGTTCCGCCGGTGCTCGAGAAGATCGGCATTGGCCCGCAAGCCGTGCTCAGCCAGGTCTACGGCGAAATTGACAAGCTGCCCAAGGTTTCCGGTGCAGCCGCGCAACCCACGCTTTCCAACGAAGTCAACAAGCTGCTGGAGCAGGCCTTCAAAGAGGCTTCCAATTTCAAAGACGAATACGTTTCCACCGAGCACCTGCTGCTCGCCGTCACCCATCTCAAGCGCGATGCAGCCCAGCAGATTCTCGCGCAATTCGGCGCCACCTATGACGCGATCCTGAAGGCGTTAACCGTCGTCCGCGGTTCGCAGAAAGTAACCGACCAGAATCCCGAAGCCAAATATCAAGCGCTGGAGCGTTACGCTCGCGACCTGACCGAGCAAGCCCGTCGCGGCAAGCTCGATCCCGTCATCGGGCGCGACGAAGAAATCCGCCGCGTTGTCCAGGTTCTCTCCCGCCGCACAAAAAATAATCCCGTGCTGATCGGCGAGCCCGGAGTCGGCAAAACCGCCATCGTCGAAGGTCTCGCGCAGAGAATTATTTCCGGTGATGTTCCCGAAGCTTTGAAGAACAAGCGCGTCGTCGCGCTCGATCTCGGAGCCATGCTCGCCGGCGCCAAATACCGCGGCGAGTTCGAAGACCGCCTCAAAGCCGTTCTCAAGGAAATCGAAGACTCGCAGGGCCAGGTCGTCCTCTTCATTGATGAGCTGCACACGCTGGTCGGAGCTGGCGCTGCCGAAGGCGCCATCGACGCTTCCAACATGTTGAAGCCCGCATTGGCGCGCGGAGAGCTGCGCGCGATCGGCGCCACGACGCTCAACGAATACCGCAAGTACATCGAAAAAGATGCTGCCCTCGAACGCCGCTTCCAGATCGTCTTTGTGGGCGAACCCAATGTTGAAGACACCATCGCCATTCTCCGCGGCCTCAAGGAGAAGTACGAAGTCCATCACGGCGTGCGCATCAAGGATTCGGCGATTGTGGCAGCCGCGACTTTGTCGCACCGCTACATTTCCGACCGCTTCTTGCCCGATAAGGCAATCGATCTGATCGACGAAGCCGCAGCCTCGCTGCGCATCCAGATCGACTCGCTGCCCACCGACATCGACCAGCTCGAGCGCCGCGCTACACAGCTGGAAATCGAAAAGCAGGCTCTCAAAAAAGAAGATGATGCTAATTCCAGAGAGCGCCTCGCGGTGATCGAGAGAGAGCTCGCGGAAATTAGCGAAAAATCCAACACTCTCAAAGCCAACTGGAAGAAAGAAAAAGACGCGATCGCACGGATTCGCGCGCTCAAAGAGAGAATTGAGCAACTGAAGACCGAGGAGCAGGCGGAAGAACGAAAAGGAAACCTGCAGCGCGTCGCCGAAATTCGCTACAGCCTGATTCGCCAGGCCGAAGGCGAGCTCGCCAAGCTCAGCAAGCAAATGGAGAGCAAAGGCCAGGCGCGCATGTTGAAAGAGGAAGTTGACGAGGAAGATGTCGCGCGCATCGTCTCCAAGTGGACGGGAATTCCGCTCTCGAAGATGCTCGAAGGCGAAGTCAAAAAACTGGTGACGATGGAAGAGCGCTTGCGCCAGCGCGTGATCGGACAGGATCCAGCTTTAGAGCGCGTGGCTAATGCCATTCGCCGTTCGCGCGCTGGCCTGAGCGATCCCAAGCGTCCCATCGGATCCTTCATTTTTCTCGGACCAACCGGCGTCGGCAAGACTGAACTGGCCCGCGCCCTTGCTGAGTTTCTCTTTGATGACGAGCACGCGCTGCTCCGCATCGACATGTCCGAATACATGGAGAAGCATTCGGTCGCGCGCTTGATCGGCGCGCCTCCCGGCTACGTGGGCTACGAAGAGGGCGGACAGCTCACCGAACAAGTTCGCCGCCGTCCCTATGCGGTGGTGCTTTTCGATGAGATCGAAAAGGCGCATCCTGATGTGTTCAATATCCTGCTGCAGATCATGGACGATGGTCGCCTCACCGACGGCAAAGGCCGCGTCGTCGATTTCAAGAACACGATCATCATCATGACTTCGAACATCGGTTCGCCATTGCTGCAGGCCGACAGCCTGAAATCCGACCGCGACTTCGAAGAAGCGTCGCAACAGGTGCAGAACCTGCTGCACACGCATTTCAAGCCCGAGTTCCTGAACCGCGTGGACGACATCATCGTCTTCCGTCCGCTGGGGAAAGATCAGCTGGTCAAGATCATCGAGCTGCGGCTGGAAGATGTGCGTCGCCTGCTGGCCGATCGCAAGATCTCCCTCGAACTCACCGATGCAGCCAAAGAGCTGCTGTTCACGCAAGGGTACGATCCAAACTTCGGCGCGCGTCCGCTGAAGCGCGCAATTCAGAAGCTGGTGCAGGATCCGCTGGCGCTGAAGATTTTAGACGGCGAAGTGCTGCATGGGGATCACGTCGTGGTCGATGCCGACAAGAAGGCGGGAAAGCTGACGTTCTCGGTCAGCGAGCGGGTTGGGGAAAAAGCTCCAGCGAAAGCCAAAAGATAAAGCGCCACGGATTACACGGATCACCACGGATCAAACGAAGAAATGAAAGGGTTTTGATCCCCGCAAATCCGTGTTAATTCGTGGCGAAAGAAGTTGCTGTGGCACACTAGCTGCATGCACCGGCTTACCCTTGGCAATTTCGAACTCACGGCTTTTTCCGACGGCACGTACCCGCTCGATGGCGGGGCGTTTTTTGGCGTGGTGCCGAAGATCATGTGGTCGCGCAAAGTGGAGTCCGACGACAGGAACTATGTCACCGCCGGACTCAACTCACTGCTGATTCGCACCGGCGGCCAGACCGTGCTGGTCGAAACCGGCATGGGCAACAAGCTCTCAGAGCGCATGGTCAAGTTCTACGGCCAGCCCGCGCAACTGATCGACAATCTGGCCGAAGGCGGGGTCGCGCCGGAAGACATCGACATCGTCATCAACTCCCACTTGCACTTCGATCATTGCGGATGGAACACGGTGCGCGATGCCAACGGCAAGATCGTACCCACGTTTCCCCGCGCGAAATATTACGCGCCTGAGGGCGAGTGGCAGTACGCGCGCAAGCCCAGCGAGCGCGACGCCATCAGCTATATTCCCGAGAACTACGATCCGCTCGTGGCCAGCGGCCAGATGACGCTGCTCAAAGGCGGCGAAGAGATCGTGCCCGGAATTTCCGTCAAGACCTTCCCCGGCCACACCGCGCACATGCAGGCGATCATTGTAGAGAGCGAGGGCAAGACAGCGTGTTACATCTCCGACCTGATGCCGACCAGCTGGCACATCGATCTGACTTGGGGCATGAGCTTCGATCTCTACCCGCTCGACACCATCGAGAGCAAGAAGCAGTACTACGCTCGCGCGATCCCAGAGAAATGGCTGACGGTCTTCACCCACGATCCGAAGACGCCCTGGGCGTACATCGAGAAGGATCCGTTAGGAAAGATGGTGGCGCGAGGTGCCAGACTAAGAACCTAGGACATGACCCCATATCGGCGCCCACCATGGAGCAGGTCGTGCGAACAAGATGACTTCTCCTGGCTTGACTTGCGGTTGAGTCACTGATTTGCCGAGTTTGCATTCACCCTGCTGCACAGCGCCGTGCCTGTTGAGATCATCAGGGCGAAAGCTGGACCTTCCTGCACCGCAAAGCCAAGCCGCCGTCGAAAACCATAGGTCAACCGGAGGCGGCGACGGCACCGTGAATCGCGCGACGCCTTCGTCATTTGTTCTAAGAGAGAGGAGCGTTTGAACGCGATGAACCGAATCTGCGTACTTCACATCGACCGTCCGCCCGCGTAGAGGTTTCCCATTGCGGAAATCAACGAGTCGGATGGTGATTTCCTGGGCCATCCCGATTGCAGATAGGGTCCCAAGCCCCAGGACTAGCAGTGCGACGAATCTCAAACCTGATACGTTATCGATCGCGGACACTCGAACCTCCTCCGATATCGTTGCTGTGTCACCATCCTGGGATTCTCAGGTTTCGCGGGCGAAGGCGGGCGTGCTCGCCAGTCTGGCTTCGAAGAAATCTTCCACGCGTCGGAGAACTTCGGGAGCCGCTTTTGATTCGTAAATTTCCTTGCGAAGATGCGCGCCGCCGGGGACGCCATGCGTGAACCATGACGCGAACTGTTTCATCTTGCCCACCGCGTCAGGGAGTTCTTCTTCGATCAGCATCTGGAAGTAGGTGCGGATCATCTGATCGCGATCGAACTCCGAGGGCTCGTCATAGGGTTTGTCACATGGCGGGACAGCCGTCCTCGAGCTTTGCTCGGCCGGCCGGACGAATGCCTCCGCCCCGACACGAGCATCGCGAATCGCGGCGCAGTATTGTTCAATCTGGCGGAAGATCCACGGATTGGACGGGGCGCTGCGGCCGATCATGACCGCGTCGCATCCCGTCTGCGTGACCATGGCGCAGGCATCTTCGGGAGTGCGGATGTCGCCATTGCCAATCACGGGAATCTTGACGGCATCTTTGATAGCGGCAATCCATTCCCAGCGGGCGTTGCCGCTGTAGCCCATCTCGCGCGTCCGGGCATGAAGCGCGACCGCCGCCAGTCCGCACGATTCCGCCATGCGCGCCAGCTCCACGCAGACGATCTCTTCGTCATTCCATCCGGCACGAAATTTCACGGTGAAGGGAATGCTGACAGCAGCGCGAACCGCCTCAAAGATTTTTCCAATCGCCGGCAGATCCCGCAGCAGTCCGGAGCCCCCATTGCACTTCACCACTTTCTTCGCGGGACAGCCCAGGTTCAGGTCGACAAGATCGAAGCCGAGGCCCTCCACCATCCGCGCGGCCTCGGCCATGACCTTGGGATCGCTGCCGAAAAGCTGCGCCGAGATGGGATGCTCGTCCTCGTAGAAATGCAGGTAGCGCTTCGCCTTCTGGTCTTTCTTGCGCAGAACGCCGTCTGCCGAGGTGAACTCGGTCATGATCAGGCCGCATCCGCCAAGGTTGCGGATGAATCGGCGGAAGACAGTGTCGGTCACGCCCGCCATGGGCGCCAGAACGGTCGCTGGTGAGATCGCGACGGTGCCGATCCGGAGCGTCGAAGGAACAGGCTTGAGGGACACGACTTCACCGGCTGGGCTGCCAGAGCCATTGTTGACCGAAGTGTCCCAGAACTTACGCATGCGAAAAAACGAATCTCAGCGGCTGAAGCCGACCGATTCAGAGGGCCGTAGTCGGCACGACTGAAGTCGTGCCCTTCCCGGTCGTGCTCTCACCGTATTCTATTCGAGCTTCCAAACGAAAGCCCCCGCGTGGGCGAGGGCTCCATTTTCAAAAAATCCGCGAAATCCGCGTCGATCCGTGGCGCAAGAAGTTACTTCTTCGCCGTTTCAGCGGCCTTGGCGTATTTGCGGCGGAACCGCTCCACGCGGCCGGCGGTGTCCATCAGCTTCTGCTTGCCGGTGAAGAACGGGTGGCAGGCCGAGCAGATTTCTACGCCGATATCGCCCTTATGGGTCGACCGCGTCATAAACGTGTTGCCGCAGGCGCAGTGCACACGCACTTCATGATAATTAGGATGAATAGCTGCTTTCATGGGACTTTGAACCTCGATTCGAGTCATTAGATTCTACCGGATTTCCACAGGATTCAGCAAACCAGCTGTCAGCTATCAGCTCTCAGCCGTCAGCTCAAAACCAGTCAGTTAATTACTTCAGGTGCTCATGGCTCGAAGCGCATCGCTCACAGCTCAATACTTCTCCTGCAGTTTGGGCCGCGGGTTTCGGCTCGATGGCGGCACGATCCCGTTCTCACGCAGGTAGATCACCATCTGGCCGTAGTGGTCGGCGTTGTGCCAGACGGCGATTGCGGCCAGGCCGAGGCGCGTGTTCGGCGTCGCGTAGGGGCCATCGATCGGGTCAAACATGTTCTTGACAGTGATGGCGTTGAGCGATTGTTTGAGCGCGGCAAAGGAGTCGCGCAGGTAAGTCAGCAATTCGGCTCTCGTGTGAGCGGAGCTGGGACCACCTTTGTCGCAAGCTTCGGGGGGCTTGGTGCCATCGAGTTCGGCGGCGAAGGCGAAGTTGCTGCAAGCTACGTGCTTCACCTGTTCGGCGAAGGTGCGCACCTCGGCGGGTCCAAACTCCGGCTTCTCCTTCTTGAACATTCCGGCGGCCGGACGATAGTCCCACTTGTCCTCCGGCATGGCTTCGGACGCGGAGCGCACGTCGTACTCCTGAAACTCGAAGGTGCGCATGACGGCTTTGCCCGGAGTCTCCCCGCGGCTAAGTTCGGCTGAAGTGGGCTGCTGTTGCGGCTCCGGCTGAGCATGGGCGGGTCCGAACGCGGTTCCAACCATTAACAACAGCCCAATCCAATGAGCTGACATGAATATTCCTCCGCCCGATCAACAGAGAATATCTCCTCCGTCTCAGATTTTCAAAAGCGAAACAAATAGCTGACCTTCACGAAAAACTGCCGGCTGTCGTTGAGGTAGCCGCGAGCGGTATTGGCAATGTACCCGGGCACCGTCGGGGTCTCGGGCACCACATTCAGATTCTGCAGGTCGCTGTTGTAACCAACATAGATCGCGGTGCCGGGATGGACGAGGTAGGTGATCAGGAAATCCGCATTGAATTCTTTGGCGGTCGGCAGATACGTGTAAGGCGATCCCACACCCGGGGTGCCGGCCAGCAGCGAGTTGTACTGCAGGATCACTCGGACGGAAAGCTGCGGGGTGAATTGCCAGTTCCACTTGCTGCGCAGGATGTGGTCGTTGAACATGCCGTGTCCCGCGCCGGGAGTTTGCGACTGCCCGAAAAGATAAGCACTGTTGGTAGCGCGCAGGCGTTCGAACAGGTAAGTGTTTTCGATCTTCAGGGGTTTCATCGGGCGAAACGTTACCGATGCATTGGCGTCGTCTTCCCGGGCCAGGAATGGCCGATTATAGGGCGTCGCCGGAGCTGGAGGCTCATCGGGCACGGCCACAAAATTAACCCCATCGCCCCAGTAGTAGCCGCCGGCGAGGGTCGCCCACTTCAAATATCCAGTCTGGATAGTCGCTCCGCTATTGTGTTCGTGATAGTCCTGGTTGCCGAGCGTCGTCGGAGCGCAGTACGTGGAAAATCCGTAAAAGCAAAAATCCTGGGGGCGGAGGCGCTCACGAAATTCCTGGTACGGCTTGAAGAGGATGAGAGTCTGGCCGCGTCCGCGGATGTAAAAGTACGGATTATAGGAGGTGTCGAGGCGGAGCCCGGTGTGGTCAAAGTCGTAACGAACCTGCACCGCAGGCCCAAAGCTGAGAACCCACCCATTGCGAGGGCGGAGGCGGTAATGGGCCTCCTGTACGGTCTCGCGAATATCGACACGAGGAATGAAGCCCGGCTCGCTCACAAATCCCGGGGCAATGTCGTTGTAAGTTCCATCATAGGTCAAGTGCAGGCCTTCGCGCTGCAGCTCGAGGCGCTCGGCGGGACCGGCGTAATGATTGTTATTGCCGCGATTGCCCGAGCTGAAGGGATAGGAGTTGGCTTCGCAATTATTCGAGGAATAGGCCGGGCTGGAGACGTTGCCGAAAATATTGCTGGAGCTGGCCACGGCCTGGCCGTCGAGGGTCCAGTTGCGATTGAATTTCAGGCGCGTATCCACGCCCCCGATGCGGTTGGACTCTCCGGTGGTGGGACATTCCCAATCGGTGTAGAGCGCGCCTACGCTGGACTGGCCGAAAATGTCGCGGCTCACGCGCGCAATCGTGAAGTACGAACGGATGCCGGAGAGTTGGTTGTAATCGGGGACCGCGAGGCCGGGACTGCGATCATCGGAGGTCATGAGGCCGAGCGAATACGGGCCATCTTTTCCAGTCAGGCGCACTCCCGCTGAGGGATCTCCGATGTTGCGCGTGAAAAACAGATCCATGGGCGTGCGGAAGAAATCTTCGTTCTCCAGAAAGAACGGGCGCTTCTCGGGGAAGTAGACGGCATAACGCTGGTTGACGGTGATCAGCGGATCTTCCGACTCAACCTGGCTGAAATCGGGATTGGCCGTCAGGTCGAGCGTGAAATGATCGTGCACAACGTATTTCGCGTCCATGCCGGGCTGGCCCTGCAGAGTCGCTTTCTGAAAATAGGGATTGTTCGGGTCGCGGGTATCGAGCGCGCGAAAGCCGCGCATCAGGCCATAAGGCATCAGCTCGATGTCGCGATCGGGAGAGATGCCTTCGAGCCCATCGAGGGTAGCGGCCTGACCCAGGCGGCCCTCCACTTTGAGCGAAATGTGAGGCCAGAACGAATCTTCCGTTTTGCGCGTGATGCCGCGGTACAGAATGATTCCCCACTGCTGCATCTTGGCCGCCGGAAAGCGCAGGCTCTTGAAGGGAATCGCCATCCATACCACGAAGCCGCGACTGGTGACTTTGCCGCGCGAGTCCCATACGGTGTCGAACGAGGTATCGAAGTGTCCCTGCGTTTCTTCTTCCCGCGAGGCCTCGGTCCAGATTGCGTCCCACTGCACCCCCAACGGCGTGGTCTGGAACATGTAGGCGCGGCGGCGGTCGTGAAAGGTATCGAGAATGACCTCGACCTGATCGTCGTCATAAATGTCTTCCCGGGTCGACATGCGGGCCCGTATTTGCTTGGGATCGTCGATGCACACGAAGACGACATAAAGATTTTTCTGGTCGTAGCCGAGGTAGGCGGCGGTCGGCTCGGTCACCGGTTCGCCATCGTGCGGAGTACGTTGCGTGAAGCCGGTGACTTTGGCCATCGCGAGCGCGCTCCCGCCTTTGGGCTGCATGCTGAGGAAGTCAGCGAGACTGGGCGGGTGCTGCAGGCGAGGAATGGTTACAGCTGGAGGCCCCGCTTCCCGCTTGGGGGCCGGCTGCACGACGGGATCCTTGATGGGCGGCTCAGGCTGTTCCGCCGGGGGCGAAGGATTGGGCATGGAGGCCGAGGGCGAGACTTCCCGCGGAGGAGCCGGCGAGAGCGTGGGCTGCAGGTTTTGCGAAGAAGATTGAGCGCTTGAATTCGATTGCGGGGCGGCTGGCGAAGTATTCGTCGCCGCCTGCGATTGCGGCACACGTTCGGAGAAGGCCGTGGTCTGCAGCCAGAACGACACTGCGGCGGCCACCATAATTTTCGCAAAAAAAGAATTGCTCCGGTCTGGAACACAACGCGTACGCAAAAGTCCCCACCCCATCCCGCTCCCCCTCTTAACGGGAAGTGAGCAAGATACACTATTTGCGGCGCAACGAAACAGGAAAGAATGTTTTGTGTGGAAATCCGAACGGAAGCGCCGCTGATCCAGCATGAACCCTGACCACTCTCCTCCCGCAGCGGTCGCCAAAGGGCAGCATCTACTTGCCGTCGCCTCTCTGGCCCTGGCGGGCAGCCTTTGGGGAACCGGCTTCCTGTTCGGAAAAATCGCGATGGAGCAGATGACCGTCGCTGAGAACGTGGCCTTCCGGCTGCTCAGCGGCGCTCTGCTGCTGGTTCCCGTTGCCCTTCGGCATTGGAAGCCGTTCCGTGGCCGCGAACTTGGGATTCTGCTGCTGGCTTGCGTGATCGGAATTCCGGTGCAGTTTCTCATCCAGTTTTATGGCTTGGCGTTGACCACGGTCTCGCATGCCTCGCTGATTGTCGGCGTGCTTCCGGTGATGCTGGCCGCGGCTTCGGCGGTGGTTTTGCACGAACGGCTTCACGGCCTGGAATACGGGGCGCTGGCTGTATCAGCTGCCGGAGCCATATTGATTGCGCTCTCCAGCCGGGAATCCATACAAAGACCACGCGCCAGCTGGCAAGGCGATTCCCTGGTGCTGCTTTCGATGTGCGCGGCAGTCGTCATGATTCTGTGCAGCAAGCGGCTGATCGCGTCGCACGGAGCGCTGCCGGTCACCGCGACCACGGTCATTCTCGGGACTCTGATCCTGCTGGCTTGGGTGGAATTGACCGAGCCGGTGCGCTTTCATTTCTCAAGCAAAACCTGGGGCGCGGCGATCGCTCAGGGTTTGCTCGCAACAGCAGGGGCGTATCTGTTCTGGAATTGGGGACTGGCGCACATGCCCGCATCGAAGGCCGGAATCTTTTTGAATCTTGAACCCGTGGTCGGCGCGATTCTCGGAGTCACCGTGCTCCACGAGCGCCTGGGTCAACTCGCCATTCTCGGCGGAGCCTTCATCATCGGCGCCGCCGTGTACTTCAGCCTGCGACCACGCGGAGCGTAAGAGAATAGCCACAGTGGACACAGAGGATCACAGGGACTTTTCTCGGTGGAACCCTGTGTCCTCTGTGGTGAGACTTGCTTAGAACAGCGTGCTCTGCCGCCGGTGAGGCGCGATTCCGAAGTGCTCGTAAGCCAGTTGTGTGGCCACGCGTCCGCGCTGCGTGCGATCCAGAAACCCGATCTGCATCAGAAAAGGCTCGTAGATCTCCTCGATGGCATCCGGCTCTTCGGCCAGCACGGCGGCGAGCGTGTTCAGGCCGACCGGGCCGCCCTGGTACTTCTCGATGATGGTCATCAGCAGGCGCCGGTCGACCTCATCGAAGCCGTAGTGATCCACTTCCAGCATCTCGAGCGCAGCTTTGGCCGTGGGCTCGTCGATCTTCCCCGCCCCGCGGACCTGAGCATAGTCCCGTACCCGTCGCAGCAGGCGGTTGGCGATGCGCGGGGTTCCGCGAGAACGCCGCGCAATCTCTTTCGCTCCCGCATCGTCGATGGACACTCCTAGAATCTCCGCCGAGCGCTCCACAATGATCTGCAAATCTGCCGGCGTATAGAACTCCAGCCGCAGCACGATCCCGAAGCGCGCCCGCAACGGCGCCGAAATCAGCCCCGCCCGTGTGGTCGCGCCCACAAACGTGAAGGGCTTGACTTCCAGCGTATGGGTGCGCGCCGACGGGCCTTGCCCAATGATAATGTCGAGTCGGTAATCCTCGAGCGCGGAATAGAGCAGCTCTTCCAAAACCGGCTGCAGGCGATGGATCTCGTCGATGAATAGAACCTGCTTGTCCTGCAGATTGGTGACGATCGCGGTGAGGTCGCCCTTGATTTGCAGCAGCGGGGCAGCCGTGGGCTGAAAGTGCACGCCGAGTTCGTTGGCGATGATGTTGGCCAGCGTTGTCTTGCCCAAGCCGGGCGGCCCATAGAGCAGCACGTGATCCATGGCCTCGCCGCGCGAGCGTGCCGCCTCGATGGCAACCGCCAGATTTTCTTTGACCTTTTTCTGCCCGATGAATTCGGCCAGCCGCTGCGGCCGCAGCTTCAGCTCGAACGAGGAATCGTCCCCGACCGGAGCTCCCGAAACCAGCCGCTCACGGTCGTTGAAGTCAGGATTGCTTTTGGCAATAGCCACTGCTCCGGATAGTAGAACGAAATGCGAAACCGCGCAATCCAGTCGTAGACGGCGCATGGCCGCTGGGATTTCCACAGATGGCAGAGGGGCTGTCTAGTCTCTTGCTTGTGACACATCAATGTGTCACAATTGATTATGCCCTCGGTAAACATCCGCCAGCTTCGCGATACCCGGCGCCTGAAAGCATGGCTGCGCGCCGGAAAAACGGTCGAACTCCGCGAGCGCGATAAGTTAATTGCGCGTATCGTGCCTGAAAGCGATCTTCCCAAGAAGCCTGCGAAGTGGCCCGACTTCGAGGCTCGTCGCAGAGCCATGTTTGGTGACCGGGTCTTCCCCAACGTCATTCTGGAAGATCGGGGCCGCTATTGACGACTTACGCCGACACCAGCTTTCTGGTTTCGCTCTATCTCACAGACAGCCATTCTCCTACGGCCGATCAGATGCTGCAGACCCTGACGGAATGTTTCCTGACTCCGCTGCATCGGGCCGAGTGGTTCCACGCCATCGCGCAGCAGGTTTTTCGTGGCGCCATCACGGAAACTAAGGCTGGTGAACTGCATTCCCTGTTTGAGCAAGACATAAAGACTGGGCCGTGGCGGGAAGTCGCCCTCCCAGAGGAGGCACTCGATCGCTGTGCCGACCTGGGCCGCCGCTATGGCCCCAAGCTCGGCATCCGTACCCTCGACACTCTCCACGTCGCCTGCGCGCTGGAGCTCAAAGCGGAAAGATTCTGGACTTTTGATGAGCGACAAGCCAAGCTGGCGAAAGCGCAGGGGCTGAAGACCACTTGAATCCCCTTTCTAGCTCTTGAATTCTTCAAAAAAGGAATCATCGATTTCGTAAGTCGTCACGGGTTTTAGTCCCAACTCGAATTGCTTGAACATCTCTACGAGTTTTTCCCCGTCGATCAACTCAATGGGTACGGCACCGTCCCGCGAGGCTTCTCGCCGCGCTTCGGCGGTGAACGTTCCAGTTGTGATGATTATGCCTTTGTCCGCCCGGCCCGCCATGGCCCCGCGAAAATCACGCACCTGCGGGGCAGACACAGAGCGCTTGTAGCGTTTGCACTGAAACAATACTTTGAATGAAACGAGAGGATTGACTTGGAGGGTTCCGTACCCGTCGATTCCTCCGTCGCCGGCCATGCCAGTCACGACCACCTGTACGAACCCAGCCTCACGCAGCAAACGCTGGGACAAGCGCTCGAAGCCTGAAGGTGAGAGTTTGTTTACTAACAAATCGATGAGTCGACTCTCAATATTGCCCGTTATACCGGGCTCTCCTGACGCATACTCAATGGGTTCGGAACCATCGTCTCGTCCGCGGCGCTGCTCAGGGGTATGACGCCACTTGGCCCTGATGGCCCTCGCGTCTTCAATCGAAAGGTGCGCCGTCCGGCCGCGCTCGGTCAAGCTCCAGACACCACGGACCGAGGAGTCGATCAAGCCTTCGCGAACGAGAAACAGGCGGGCCCATCGTACTTGGTTGCGAAAGCGGGACTCCCCCGACGGCAGAGTCTCGTTTTGTACGTCGTCTGAGAGCTTAAGGTCAGCCGCAATTCGTTCAACGACCTCGTCTGGCGTTCCAGATCCCCCGAGAGCTCGCAGTGCGTCCAGCAAAGGACCAAAATACCGAAGGAATCGCGCGCCTTCCTCACGGTTTCCCGTAGCTTCACCCTTCATACTTCCTCTCAGCAACGTCCAACCCTAGCAACCTGTCACTCTTCCTCTTCCTTCACTTCGCCGCGTTCCGCCTTCGACTTCTCGATAATCTTCTCCTGCAACTGCCCCGGCACCACGTCGTAGTGATGCATTTCCATGTTGAAGCTGCCGCGGCCCTGAGTCATCGAGGTCAACTCGACGCCGTAGGTCAGCATCTCCGACATGGGCACCTCGGCTTTCACGATCGTGTTGCCGCCCTTGTTGTCCATGCCCTGGATGCGTCCGCGCCGGCCATTGAGGTCGCCCATAATCGATCCCGCGAAGTCGTCCGGCACCGTGATCTCGACATTCATGATCGGCTCCAGCAGCGTGGGCTTGGCGATTTCCATCGCCTTCTTGAACGCGATGCGCCCCGCCATCTGGAACGAGAGATCGTTCGAATCCACGTCATGATAAGAACCGTCGTAGAGCACGACTTTGAAATCAACTACCGGAAAGCCCGCCAGATACCCGCGCCCGGCAGCGTCTCTGATGCCCTTTTCAACCGCTGGAATAAAGTTCTTCGGAATCGCGCCGCCGAAAATGTCGTTGACGAATTCGAACTCTCCGCCGCGCGGCAACGGCTCCATCTTGATCTTGCAGTCGCCGAATTGGCCGTGGCCGCCGGTCTGCTTCTTGTGCCGTCCCTGCACGTCGGCGCGCCCGCGAATGGTCTCGCGGTACGGCACCTTGGGCGCTTTTAAATTGACCTGCGTGTTGTAGCGCTTCTTCAGCTTCGCGACCGTGACTTCGATATGCTGCTGGCCTGTGCCCGCGATCAGGAACTCTTTGGTCTGCGGATCGCGGAAGAAACGCAGCATCGCATCTTCTTCCATGAGCTTGTGCAGTCCAGGGCCCAGCTTGTCTTCATCGGCGCGGCTCTTGGGCTCGATGGCAAACGTAATCGCCGGTTCGGGCAACTTCACCCGCGGATATTGAATGGGCGCCGACTTGTCGCCCAAAGTGTCGCCGGTCAGCGTGTCTTTTAATTTCGCCACCGCGCCAATATCGCCCGCGTGCAGTTCGTTCAGCGGAATCGCCGTCTTGCCTTGCATGGTCGAAATGTGCGCGAGCTTCTCGGTCGCTCCTCGGCTGAAATTCTGCAGCGTGGCGTCATTCTTCAGCACGCCGGAAAAAACTTTGAAGTACGAAATTCTTCCCGCGAACGCGTCGGATACGGTCTTGAAGACGTACAGCGAAACCGGCTCGGCATCCGTCTCGTGGCGCTTGGGAGCGTCGCCATTACCGCCCGCCCCCGCCTCGCCCTGCACCCATTCATGCTCGGAGGGCGCGGGCGTGTAGTCGACGATGAAATCCATCACCCGGTCCGCGCCAATGTTGCCCAGACCGGAGCTGAAAACCACGGGAAAAATCTTGTCTTCGCGGATCGCATTGTGCAGCGCCGGAATCAGGTCTTCTTCCCCCAGCGTCCCTGCCTCGAAAAATTTCTCCATCAGCTTGTCATCGCCCTCGGCCACGAGTTCCACCAGCCGCTCGTGCGCTTCCTGCGCCCGGTCTTTCAAATTTGCAGGGATGTCGGTTTCTTTTCCCTTGCCGTCGCCGCCCAGTTCGTAGGTATAAGCCTTCATCCGTACCAGGTCGATGACGCCAGAAAGACTCTTCTCCGCGCCGATCGGCAGCTCGATGGGGATCACATCCCGCCCAAAGGCCGCCGTTAAAGACTCCAGCACGCGCTCAGCATTGGCGCGCTCGCGGTCCATCCGGTTGACTACGATCAGACGCGGAGTCTTGAATTCCTCACAATAATTCCACACGCGCTGCGTCACCACTTCCACGCCGGCCACGCCATCGACCACCACGATCGCCGCGTCCACCACCGGCAGCACCATCTTGGCCTCGTGGACGAACATGTTGAAGCCGGGCGTGTCCAGCACATTGATCTTGCTTTTGCCCCATTCCACCACCGCGAGGCCGGTGGCAATCGACATCTTGCGGGCAATTTCTTCCTCGTCGTAGTCGGTCGTGGCCGTGCCGTCGTCGACATGCCCCAGCCGCTGCGTCGCTCCCGAGGTGTACAGCATGGCCGATACCAGCGAGGTCTTGCCCGCGTGCCCGTGGCCGACCATCGCGACATTCCTGATGTTTTCTCCGGAATAGACTTTCAAGTTGGGCTCCTTCAGGCAGGCGCGGGAAAGAAACCGCCCATGAAGAGGATGAGGACAGTAACTCGCGGCCGGTCCGACGGATTCCGCCCACCAGCCTGCCAAAACCTAGGATGCTAACACGCGGGCCGCAGACGCCTCAACCGGAGCCAGGCTCCCCGGCCTCCATGATTCTTTTGTCGGGAGCCCTACCGGTGGTATGGCGTACTGTTTTTCACCCAGTGAAACTCCCCGCTTTTTTCGTGTATGATTTTGTTCGCGCCATGTTGGGTCCGTATAGCAGTGAGCAGTGGGTTGCGCGCTACGCCCGCAGCCATCAGCACCCGGTCAATCGCCTTTGCCATACTTACGGCATCCCCACGATTCTGGTTTCACTCGCCGTGTTTCTTGCCGGATTTCTTTACCATCGCCTTTGGATTCTGGCTCTCGTGCTGTTCGTCACCGGATGGATCCTGCAATTCGTGGGACACGCTTTTGAAGGCAAGCCCCCGGAATTTTTCCACGATTGGCGGTTCCTCTTCGTCGGCGTGCGCTGGTGGTGGGCAAAGATTAACGGCAAGGCGTAGCTTGATACCACTTTCCCACCGGCTGCCTGTGCCGGTTACGATTCCCGCCAGGGCGTCAAATTCTCCATCCTTTACCAGTTCACGGGCATCGAAGTCTCGCGGTTGTCCGCCGCAAAAGCCGCGCGGTCGAGTTTTGAGGTTCCCACGCTTCGCATACTGCGAAGAGTGAGTCACCCTCGGCGGAAGGGAGTCTCGTTATGTTCCCCGCACTTTCGCGCTTCACCGGCCTCGGCCTGCTGCTCATGCGGTTGATGGTTGGCCTGATCTTTGTTACCAGCGGTTACAGCCATGTCACAAAGTCTGCGGAGCGAGCCAAAAGCATCGGGATGCCGGTGGGCTTCACCATTTTTCTTGGCATCGCCGAGCTCGCTGGCGGCCTCAGCGTGGCCGCCGGAGTTCTCACCCAACTCGCCGCCTTCGGCCTCGTCCTGATCATGCTCGGCGCCATCTATAAGAAAATCTTTGCCTGGCACACCGGCTTCTGGGGCGAGAAGTCCTCGGGCTGGCACTACGACTTGATGATCATTCTGATGAACTTGCTGATCGCCTTCACCAACGGCGGTCACTACGTGCTCATGAAATGAAATCGTTTTGTGGAGGCGATTCGGCAATCTCCACCACTGCCCGATACAGCGCGCGCTTGCGCGCGTTCGCAACAATGTTCTATGCTAGCCGCACTTGGGGTTCTGAAAAAAGCATGCAGCGCCTGACCGCCAGATTGCTGTTGCTGATCGCGCTTGCCGGAACTTTTGTTCCGCTCGCGCTGCAGGCCGCCGGTGCCCCGCCGCGCGCCTGCTGCCGGCGCATGGCGATGCACCATTGCCACGCCGCCGCGGTCGCCGATCCGCGGGAACCCATTGCCAGCGCGCCATGCTGCCACCACAACTGCTTCCGGGGAGTCACGACCTCGCAGTGCGCGCAGCCGGAGCCGCCGCCGGCGGGAGTGTTCCGGCCAGAGGCGCAGAACCACCAGTCGGATTTTCAATCTGAAATTCCTGATTTCGAATTCCTCTCCACCCAATCCGCCCGCGCGCCGCCGCCATTCTCCATCGCCTGATGCAGCGCCCGTAATCCATCACAAATCGTGTGGGGACAGTGTCGCCGTCGCCAGATAAAGGCCGACGAACCCGTCCTGCGGCGGCCCTGCCTTACCTACGGTATAGCCAGAAACACCTGAGAACGGAGATGCGGTTTATGCGACAAGTTGCTACGCTCACTTCAGTAGTTTTTTTGTCGAGTGCGATCGCGTTCGCCTCGATTTTCGGCTCGGTGCGGGGGGTGGTTCATGATCCCCAGCATCGTCCGATCCAAGGCGCTCACATCACGTTGCAGGCGAAACACTCCGATTGGACACGCTCCTCCGATTCCAATGACAACGGGGAGTTCGAATTTACCTCGGTGCCACTCGGTGACTACATCGCGACTGTGACGTCGAAGGGCTTCCGGCAAATGCAACAGGATGTGATTGTTCAATCCGACACCAGCCCGGTGCTTCATTTCGGGTTGGTTGTTGCCGGAGCGAACGAGCACGTCGAAGTTTCAGAGATTCCCGTCGAAGCCACGACCCAAAGCGTCACGCCTACCGTCATGCTCAATCGCATCGACATCCAGGAAACTCCGGGAGCCGACCGCACCAACGGCATGGAAATGATTACCGACTACGTGCCCGCCGCCTACGTGGTGCACGACATGCTCCACATGCGAGGTGGTCATCAGGTCGAGTGGCTCATCGACGGCGTTCCCATCCCTAACACCAACATCGCCAACAATCTCGGACCTCAGATCGATCCCAAGGACATAGACTATCTCGAAATCCAGCGCGGCAGCTACGACGCCGACTACGGCGACCGCACTTACGGCATCTTCAACATCGTGCCCCGCACCGGCTTCGAGCGCGACCGTGAATGCGATTTCGTCATTACCGCCGGCAATTTCTACCAGACCAACGACCAGATCAGTTGCGGAAGCCACACCGCCCGCTCCGCTTATTACGCCAGCCTCAACGGCAACCGCAGCCAGTACGGCCTGCAGACGCCCATTCCGCAGACCGTCAACGATGCCGCCAACGGCTTCGGCGGATTCACCTCACTCATCTTCAACCCCGATCCCAAAAATCAATACCGCATCGTAGGCTCTCTCCGCCGGGACTATTACCAGATTCCGATCGACCCAAACCCCGAATCCTTCACCAACGGCCCAAACGGATATCCCAGTTTCGGCTTGCATGACGCCGAGGTCGAGCCCGATGGCTACGCCACCTTCTCGTGGGTTCACACATTTGATCCAAATACTCTGCTTACCGTTTCTCCGTTCTATCACTACAACGGAGCCGACTATCACGGCGGACCCAACGACTATCCCGTCATCTCCACCGTAACCCAGACCGCCCAATATGGAGGAGCGCAGGTAGCGCTCAATGCCAACATCAAGCGCAATGATATTCAGGCTGGCGTCTATGGATTCGCCCAGCACCAGTACAACTACTTTTTCAACGATTACACCGACGGCACTCCCAACGTCTCCCCTTCTTCGATAGGAGTCAATGGAGGTGTAGCTGCCTTCTTCATCAACGACAAATTCAAAGTTACGCCCTGGCTAACGCTCATTGCAGGCCTTCGCGAAACGGCATTCACCTCCACCATCTCCGAAAACGCCACCGATCCTCGTCTCGGTGCCGCCATCCGGATTCCTCGCCTCAACTGGGTCTTCCGCGGCTTTTACGGCTACTACTACCAGGCTCCGCCACTTGCGACAGCCACCAGCCAGCTGCAATCTTTGGCCAGCGGTCAAGGCTTCGCCTTCGCTGCTTTGCATGGCGAGCGCGATATCGAGTGGCAATTCGGCGTCACCATCCCACTTCACGGTTGGACCCTCGACGCGGACAACTTCGAAACCCGCGCCCACAACTGGCTCGATCACAACAACATTGGCGAGTCGAATATCTTCTGGCCCATCACCTGGTCCTATGCGCAGATTCAAGGCTGGGAACTCACACTGCGCTCGCCTAACGTTTTTCATCACGGCCAGTTCCATCTCGCCTACTCCAACCAGATCGCGCAGGCAACCTCGCCCATCACCGGCGGTCTAGTCTGCCCCCAGCCAATCACTCCATCCTGTGGTCTCGATATCCCCTACGGTCTTTCTCCCGTGGACCACGATCAGCGCAATACGCTGAACGTCGGGTTCAACGGCAGCCTGCCCTGGCATGCCTATGCCTCCACCAACGTGTATTACGGATCGGGATTCACCAACGGGTTGCCCGGCGTCCAATATCCCGGCAACTATCTGCCCGGCCACAGCGCTGTGGATCTTTCGCTGGGCAAGACTTTCGCCGAGAACTATACGGTTTCCGTGACAGCCGTCAATGTCGCGAACCGCCGCGTGCAGCTCGACAACAGTCTGACCTTCGGAGGATTTCACTGGGACGAACCACGGCAGATTTATGCCGAGTTTCGCTATCGGTTCCGCTATTAAAAATCTCTCAACCCACAGGACGCAGAGAATGCAGAGGGATAACCGGGTACCTCTGTGAAACCGTCTGTCCGCCTGTGTTTCAGGCTTTTAGTTTTTCGCGCAGCAGTTCCTCGACGTCGCCCATTTTTTCGCCCAGCAGATTCATCTTGCGCGCCAGCCCCTGAATTTCCGCCTCCGACCGGCGGTTCACATCGAAATCCAATTCCCCGCGCAGCCGGTCTTTGGTGTCCAGCCGGTTCTGGCTCATCATGATGATGGGCGCCTGGATCGCCGCCAGCATCGACAAAAACAGATTCAACAAAATGTAGGGGTAAGGATCCCAGGACTTCTTGCCCATCAGCGAATCAATGCTGACATAAATCAGAAGCCCGAGAAGGAAAGAGATGATGAATGTCCACGAGCCGCCGAATCCCGCGACCACGTCGGCCACGCGTTCGCCGAAGGTCGCGTCCTTGTCAATCATCTCGTTGGGATGGCGGTTGGCCCGCAGGCGCACCAGTTGCTGCGAAGCGTGAAACTGCCGTCCCAGCACTTGCAGCATATCCATGCCCGCCAGCGGCTTGCGCTGCAGCAGCACCGCAATGTCGTCCCGGTCCACCTCTACGCACACGCTCTCGTCGATCGCAACCGCCTCGGTTTGATGCGGAGTCTGATCCAGCATGGAAGCGAATCCGAAAAACTCCCCGTGCGTAGGCTCATCGATGATCACTTCCTGATTGTCCTGATCGACCGTGGTCAGGCGCACGCGTCCGGAGACGACCACGTAAGCCCGCCCCTGCGAGTCGCCGATCTTGTAAATACGCTGCCGCGGCGCAAAGCTCACCAACTGTACCTGGCTGGCCAGCACTGCCGTCTCTTCTTCATCCAGCAACGCAAATAGCGGGACGTGCTTCAACACTTCAGGATTGCATGCCATCGAAATGCCTCGTCGTGTGAAATCCGAATCGTTCGATTTTACAGTGGACTGGAATTCCAGCGTGGAAAAGGGCGGCGCATGTGGAAGAGCGGCGCTAACGCCGGCGGTACACGTGGAAGAGCGGCGCTTTAGCGCCGCGTTAAGAACCACAATCCTCTCGGGCTTTAGCCCCCGTCCTTGAGTTAAAGTATTATCAACGTGCCCCATTCATTCCATCGCCCTCTTCTCGCTATCGCCGTGCTCTTCGCCGCACCGCTCCTGATTTCTTCGTGTCAGAAGCCGCCGGCCACGACCCGTTATCACTTCACCGGGCGCATCCTCTCCATCGACAACCAGGAGCAGACCGCCCTCATCGATGGCGACACGGTTCAGGGCTACATGGAAGCGATGGCGATGGCGTATACGTTCAAGCCAGCGTCCACACTGCGCCAACTCAGCCCCGGCGACGCCATTTCCGCCGACCTGGTGGTCGTCGATCATGACCCGCGCGATGAAAGCGCCGCGCCGGACTACTGGCTGGAGAACGTCAAGATCACGGGTCACGCCAAGGCTCCGCCGGCGCAAGGCGCGAATTCCCTGCACATGCCCGCGCCCGGCGAGCAGGTTCCTGATTTCAGCTTCATCAATCAGGACGGCCACCGCGTTTCTCTGCGCCAGTATCGCGGCAAGGTTTTGTTTATCACTTTCATTTACACGCGCTGTCCGTTTCCCGATTTCTGCCCCCGCATGAGCTCGAACTTCAACGAAATCTATAAGCAGTTGGGAACGAATCCCTCACTCGCCGGCGCGCACCTGCTCAGCGTCAGCTTCGATCCCGAGCATGACACGCCCAAGGTTTTGCGCGACTACGGATTTTCCGTGGCCCACACCACAACTCCTGCCCTGTTTCGCAGCTGGGAATTCGCGGCCGCAAGCGCGCAAGACTTGCCCAGGATTGCCGATTTCTTCGCCCTCACCGTCAAACCCGAAGGCGGCATGATCACGCACAACCTCAGCACCGCCGTCATCGGACCCGACGGCAAGATCGTCAACTGGTATCACGGCAACGACTGGCAGGTTTCTGATTTAATAAAGGACGCCGTCGAACGCGGGAGCGGAAGAGCGGCCCTTTAGAGCCGCCTTACCACGATAAAATCTCTGAGGGGCTTTATCCCCGAGGCTTCGACTTCGCGAACATTATGAAATATCTTCTGCTGCTTCTCGCCATAATAGGCATCATCGTTTCTGCCCTCGCCCTGCGCGAGCACTATCGCGAATACGGCGACTCTCCCTGCAGCATCAACGAGCATTGGGATTGTGGCGTGGTCAATCACAGCCCCTACGCCATGCTCGGCCCCATCCCGGTCGCCGTCGTCGGTATCCTGGGATACATCCTCATGGCCATCCTTGCTTCCTTGCGCTCTTATCGCCTGTTGCTGGTCCCCACCTTCGCCGGCTTGGCTTTTTCGCTCTATCTCGCCAACATCGAAGCCCACATTCTGGGCGTCTGGTGCATCTACTGCGTTATCTCGCTGGGGATTATTTCGCTGATGGCGTTGTTCAATCTGGGCGCGGTCGTCGCCCAATGTGTGCGCAAGCCGTCGGCAGCTTGAGGGAAAAACCCTCGCCGCAAGCTCGGGACAAGGGTACCCCGGCAACTTCAATATCCCGGAGGAGCATTTCTCCGCGCGCCGATTTTACGATTGATGTCGCCGGCAAACTCGATGAACAAGTTCAGCAGCGCGCCATAGCCCGCCTGGCCCAGCATGGCTCGCCCGCCCTCGGCGAAGGCATTGCGCGGGTGTGGCTTCCACGCCGTCGAAATCAATCCCCCGCCGAAGGCCCCTGCGTATAAACCCCACTGCGGGCGCAGATCCTGCTCGCTTTGGTCGTAAGTGAGAAAGTTGCGCATGATCGCGTGCCGCACCCGCGCCAGCCCTTTGCACTGGCACTGATCGTAGCGCGGTTCATAGTGGAGCGCGCTATTCCCCAGCCATGCCAGCGTGTTGGCCGAAATGAATTGCCCCTCGCGCGAAGCGAATCGCTCTCCATATCCGCCCACGCCGCCCTGCCACTGCCGAGGCGCTCCCCGAGCCTGATCGATCCCAGCCGCGAACATCCTCTTCATATATGCGCCGGGAGTCGCCAGCGTCTGTGACCAGTAAAGTTGGCGCCGCTCCTCAAACGTGAGCGGAAACATGATGCGGCCCTTCTCGATGTAGACTCCGGTCACCCAGCTCGCCTCCCAGTTGCGCGCCTTGACCATCGCCGCCTCGCTCATATGAATGGTGGCGTGGGCCGCCTCCATGGTCATTTTTTCTGCCGGGTTTTCATTTCGCTTTTCTTCGGAAGGATTCTGCGGGGGAGGATTTGGCTCCGGAGCGGGCGGCGGCTCTGCCGGATTCTGGGCGAAGATCGCAGATGACGCGCCCAACACTGCGGCCAAGAGGATTGCTCGATAGAGCTGAGTCCGTCCCAAGCATCGTTTCCCCAAACCCATCCCCCCTGGTACGGGGCTCCGCTGTTCTGCCGTGATTTTTGCCCCGGATCCGGCAACCCGCTAGACTCAATTCGATGCCGTCCCTCTACAACCGCCTTGCCGGGCAGAGCGTGGAAAGGCTCGCCGCCCTGAGCGATGGCATCTTTGCCGTGGCCATGACCTTGCTCGTGCTCGACCTGCGCGTGCCGGCCAGTGAAGCGGTTCACTCGGAGCGCGATCTTTGGCGCATGCTGGTGGCCTTGTCGCCTCGGCTTGTCATCTTTCTGATGAGCGTGATGACGCTGGGCATTTTCTGGGTCGGCCAGCAGACCCAGCTCAACCACTTTGCCCGCGCCGACCGCAATCTCGCCTGGATTCACATCGCCTTTCTGTGCTGCGTCTCGCTGACGCCGTTTTCGACCGCGCTGCTGGCCGAGTTCATCCACTATCGGATTGCGCTGCTCGTTTACTGGTTCAATATTCTATTGCTGGGAGCGACGCTCTACTGGAGCTGGAGCTATGCGACCCGCAATCACCTGCTCGCGGACGATCTGCCGCCGGAAATTCATCCCGCCGTGGTGCGCCGCATCGTGATCGCACAATCGCTCTATGCCTGTGGCGCCGCACTCTGCTTCCTGAATACCTATTACAGCATCGCCGCCATCGTGCTGGTGCAGGTGAATTACGCCATCGCACCCAGGTTCTGTTGGGGATTGTTCTCGCGAAAGGAGGCGGGAGCCTAGAACTTAGAAACCAGGACTTAGGAAAATGATGGCGAAGTCGGGAAGAAACATTGCGAAGCCGTGACGAAAACGAGGAAACGTGGAAGAGCGGCCCTTCAGGGCCGCGATAGCTTCACACAATATCACTGGGCTTCAGTCCCGGCGTCTACCCCCGCTCGAACGCGTGCTTCTTTTCCAGTTCCTCGACCGCCGCGCGCCGCGCCTGCTCGAAGCGTTCTGCCTGATTCATCAATCCCTGCGTCGCCTCGGCCCATTCCCCTTCGATACGGAGCAAGCCCTGCGCGGCCACCAGCCGCCCCGCAATTTCCAGCACATGCGCCGGAGTCGTTTGCAAGTATTGCGCCTCCGCCGGATCGCCAATCCACACCCGCTTCTCCCCGCCCAGCTTCGTCTGCCAGTACACTTTCCGTTCGATGAACTCCGCCATCACGTCGTCGGTCGCCTTGCCAAAGACCCACTGCCGCCGCTTGAAGTCGTAATGCCGGCTGGAAAACGGCACTGGCAGCAGCTTTCCCGATTTCACGAATTCAATCTGCCGCCGGTCCACTTCCTTGCGCAGCGCGTTGATCACGGGCGCCTCGGCGTCTTTCGGCTCCAGCGAAGGCATCACCTCGCGCACCGTCTGTGACAAATTCACGGCCACCATAGCGTGCAGCCCTTCCGAACCCTCCAGCCGGATATCCCCATGCAGCACCCAAAAATCCGCCCCCGAAGTGGACTGATGAAACGGCCAATCCAGCTTCACCGTCAGCGGCAATCCCGTCAGCGTTACCCAGATTTTTTTCGCCGGCGCCGCACTCACAATCCCGCCGTTTTCCTGCGCTTGCGTCATGGAAGTGTTCCCTTGCTAGAGGTGGAAATGACTGCCAATGATTCGTTGCTCAATTGTAATGGAGGCAGAGGCGCGAGTGTCCCCCTGATCAGTGATACGAGTGATACGAATGATAAGTGATACGAAAAAAAGCGGGGCCGGTTACGCGCACTCGGGTCCCCGTGTCCTCCGTGGTGAAACCTTGAAACCCTGAAACTTTGAAACCGGACCCCCGCCCGTTTGTCGCTAACCTAACCGCTGATTTATACTTACAGTTTGTCCTAACACCGTCGAACTAATCAGGAGCAGCTACTTTTCATGCCCAAGCGTACATTCCAACCCAACCGGCGCAAGCGATCCAAGAAGCACGGGTTTCGCTCGCGCATGAAGACCCAGGGCGGCCAGAAAGTTTTATCCCGCCGCCGCGCCAAGGGGCGCAAGCGGGTCTCTGTAAAACCAGGTTTTCGCGAATAATGGCTGCGCCCCCAGGAAGATGAATCTCTGAGGGTGCCTCACCCTACGCGGTTTTCGTAGGCTGGGGACTTTGCAGCCACCCAGGATTTTCGAGGGACAGAGCCAGAGCCGAAGCCCGCGTTCGGGGAATCGCGCAAGAGTCGAGTGATTGTGACCGCCAGTGTGCCTGTAAAATCGAAAATTATCGCGCGGCGGACTGGCCCGGCATCCTTTCCCCGCAGCGCCCGCTTGTTGCGGCACGCCGATTTCGAGCGCGTGTACAAGCAGGGCCGCCGTCACTTTTCGGCTTCCATGAGTGTTTTTTATTTCGAACGCGATCCGGCCGACGCCAGGACGCCGCCGGCCAACGGCTTTCGCGTCGGATTTACCGTCGGCCGCGCGCTCGGGGGGGCGGTACAGCGCAATCGCATGAAGCGCCGCCTGCGCGAGGCCGTCCGCTTGAACCGGCCCTGGCCCGAAGCCAATGCCGATGTCGTGATCAATCCGAAGAAGTCGCTGCTTACCAATGACTTCGCCGCCGTCGTGAACGAAGTCCGCCAGTCCTTCGTAGCCATAGAACAGAAGCTGGCAGCAAGAAAAGAAATGGAAGCGAAGCCCGCCAGCCGAAAACCGGAAGCCGGAAGCCGCTAACATGCGCCAGCTCGCCAAACTCGCCGCGCTGCAGATTCTTCGGGCCTACAAGTGGGCCATTTCGCCCATGCTGCCGCCTTCCTGCCGCTTCGTGCCTACCTGCTCGGAATATGCCATGGAAGCGGTCGATCGTTACGGCGTTCTGCGCGGCGGCCTGATGTCCCTGTGGAGACTTCTTCGTTGTCATCCTTTCGCCCACGGCGGCTACGATCCGGTGGTGAAGGAAGCCGCGCACGCGTTGGAAGCGCGCCCTGCAGCAAGCGCTTGCAATATGGGTGCCGCATCGAGCGTGTCATCCTCGACGGTCTCGTGCTCGACGCTTTCGTGGTCAAGGCTTTCGTACTCGAGGGCTCCGTGGAAGAGCGGCGCTTCAGCGCCGCGTCAGCCCGGCGCAGTGACGGGCTTTAGCCCCCGTGGTCGTCTTTCTCAATATCTGAAACGGAACGCGTAAGACTTTGGCCGAATATCAAAATCCCCAACACGAGCCGGGCAGCGAGCGCCGTCTGCTCCTCATCTTCCTGGTGACGTTCGTCGTCATGATCCTGGCGCAGCCGTTGCTGAAGAAGTATCTGCCCACGCCGCCCGCTCCGCAGAAGCAGGCCAGCGAACCCGTGGGAACCGCGCCCGCACCTCCGGCCAACGCCGCCGAAGCCACGCACGCGGCCGCGCCGGCTGTAGCCGCCAAGCAGGCTGCCAGCGAAACCGAAACCGTCATCGAGAACGATCTTTACCGTATCACCTTTACCAACCGCGGCGCCCACGTCAAATCCTGGATCCTCAAAAAATACGATAACGACGCCGAGACCGGCCCCCTCGATCTGGTTAACTCCGCCGCAGCCGCGCAATACGGTTATCCGCTCTCGCTGTGGACGTACGACCCCGACCTGCGCGCCAAGCTGGATTCCGCGCTCTACGTTTCCAGCGCCCAAGGCAAGCAGACCACGCCCGTCACTATCACCTTCGAATATTCGGGCCAGGATCTCGCGGTTCGCAAGACCTTCACCTTCGACGACAGCTACATCATCAAAGTCGAAACTAGCGTCACCTCAAAAGGCAATTCGGTTTCTGCCCTGCCCGCGTGGCCTTCCGGATTCGGCGATCAAACCACTGCTGCCTTCTACAACGCCGGTTTCATCGACTATCAGTACAACAAAAACATCGAGCGCGTCGCCATCAAGAAGATCAGCGGAGGAGCCACGATTCCCGGCCCATTCCACTGGGCTGGCCCCACCGATCAGTATTTCGCGGCTGTGTTCATTCCCGACGATCCCAACTCTGTCTCCATGGTCACGTTGCGCGATCCGCTCTCCATCCCGCGCGACCCGCGCAACCCCAACGATAAGGAGAAAACGAACGTCGACGTCGTCGGCGCCGCCGTCGGCAACCTGCACGGTCCCACTTCCGAGCGCATCTTCGTCGGTCCCAAAGCACTCAGCGTCCTGCAGAAGATTTCCGTGCCGGGCGTCTCCGGCGCCGAGACCAATCTCAGCGGTCTGGTCGATTTCGGCTGGCTCGGCCCCATCGCCAAGCCGCTCTTCATCTGGCTCCGCTGGACCTATTTCCACATGGTGCCCAACTGGGGATGGGCCATCGTGGTTCAGACTCTGATCATCAGCATCCTGCTGATGCCGCTCCGCGTCTATCAGATCCACTCGATGTACAAGATGCAGAAGATCGCGCCGCAGATGAAGGTCATCCAGGACAAGTACAAGAAGTACAGCATGCGCGATCCGCGCAAGCAGGAAATGCAGAAGGAGATCTACGCCCTGCAGCAGAAGGAAGGCGCCAACCCGCTCGCCGGCTGCCTCCCCATGCTGATCCAGATGCCCTTCCTGTTCGCGTACTATCGCATGCTCGGCATCGCGCTCGATCTGCGCCACGCGCACTGGCTCTGGATCCACGACTTATCCGCCGCCGATCCCATTTATGTGTTGCCGGTTTTGATGGTGATTAGCAGCCTGCTCACGCAAAAGATGACGCCGCAGGCCGGCATGGATCCCCAGCAGCAGAAAATGATGAACGTCGTCATGCCCCTGTTCATGGGCTTCATCTTCTTCCGCCTCGCTGCCGGCTTGAACCTGTATTACGCTGTCGTGAATCTGATCGGAATCGCCCAGCAAGCGGTCATGAACCGCACGCGCTTGGGCCGCGAAATGCGCGAACTCATGGCCAAACGCGCCCGCAAGAAAGACAAATAGCTCTCAGCTGTCAGTCATCAGCCGTAGATGAGTTCATTTGCGAAGCATTTACACTAAGATTTTTAGAGAAAGAGAAGCACCGGAACATAATTCTGCATCGCCCCAGCTGATAGCTGATAGCTGATAGCTGATAGCTGATAGCTGATAGCTAAGAGCTAAGAGCTGAAAGAGCTGATGCCGAAGGCTGACCTATGGACAAACTCGCTGCCGCCAATAAGATCAACGAATTCCTCCAGGCCGTCGTCACCCACGGCGGGCTGCGCCTGAAATACCGCATCGTGGTCGATCCCCCTCTGCCCGAGAACCGCGATTGGGAGAAGCCGGAAATTCTCGTGGATTTCGCCGGCCCTGACTCCACCCTCCTGCTCGATCGCGGCGGAGAATTGCTCCGCGCCCTCGAACTGCTCGCGCTCGAGATGCTGCGCCTGCCTTCCGGTGAGCACGAAAAAGTTTGCTTCGACTGCCGCAATCATCGCGCCCAACGCATCCAGGAACTCCGCGCCGCCGCCGACGTGGCCGCGGAAAAAGTCCGCCGCACCGGAACTCCCTATACCTTCAGCCCCATGTCCTCGCGCGAGCGCCGCATCGTCCACCTTGCCCTGCGCGACCAAACCGACCTGCACACCGAAAGCGAAGGCGAAGGCATGCGCCGCTGCCTGGTCGTTTATCCCAAGGATTTCAAGCCGGCCGGCAAGCCTGCTCCCAAAACTTTGCCGTGATCCCGCGCACACACGCCCCGACACAAATCTGAAATACTTGTAGCGAAACGAAAAACAGGCAACCCGCTCGCTCTGCGCGGGTTTCTACTCTTAAGGAGGCCTGTCATGAAGACCTACAGTCCCTTCCTCTGCGCGCTCGTTTTCATCGCAGCCGTTGCCCTGGGATGCGGCACCAATCACTCCACCACTGCACTCTGCGGTCTCAACGTCTCTTCCGGCCCCAACCAATTCGGATCTCTGCAATCCGTTACCGTGTGTCCCGCCACGGCTGACGCGAAGAACTACGCGAGCGGCCTGGTTCCGTTCACGGCGATCGGTTTCTACGACACCCAGCCCTCTCCAGTGGCTCCTCTGAAAGGATTTTGGGGCGCCTGTAGCCAACAGGCTCCCACCAACGACGTTACGATCTCGAGCTCTGGAGTCGCGCAGTGCGCCGCAGGAGCCGCCGGCACATATTCGGTGTTCGCGGCCGAGCCCGGAGTTTGCGATGCAATCACCGCCTGCGGCGGCGGTTGCCAGATCACTGGCTACGCCCAGCTTAGCTGTCCATAGGAAGCAAGGTCCCTTACGGTGCTCTTGGCAAGAACGCTCCACTTTTCTGGGGCACTCAGCGGGAATTACGACATCGCCTTGGGGCAGGAATCTTCTGACGGCCTTCGCCATTCCACTTTTGCTAACTAGATTCGCCACGGGAGCACAAACCCTCGCCGCGGATCTTCCCACTTCTTCCTGATAACCCAATCTGCGGCTTCGCTGTGCGAATGAAATCGCAGTTCGCGTCCCACTGGTTGCCTAGCCTGATTCGTACTCAACCAGATTTGCCGAAAGCAAAAGGGGCAGCCGAAGCCGCCCCGAGAAACTGCCCCCCTGACCCCTGACACCTGACACCTAGCCCCTACTTTCCCACCCCCGCCGCCTTCGCCGCCGGCATCATCCCGGCGATGCCCATCGACTCGATCCGGCTCAACACGTGCTCCACGTCGGCCCCGGTATCCACGCACGCATCCACATACGGATGCCGTGTGCCATCGGCATGCAACACCAGCACGCTGATCTCGCCATTCGCCTTTTTCGCCATGTAGGGCAGATGATGGCGGTCATTGCGGGTCAAAGTCGCGCCCAGCACGACCAGGTCAAACGTGGACTTCTTCAGCGCCTCGTCCACCGCTTTGCGTCCCATCGCCGGCTGTACGGAGTGGCCAGCCTTCTCCATCGCCGCGGCCTGCGTTTTCAAAACGTCCTCATCGCCTTCGCCATAAAGAATTCTTAATTTCGCTTTTGCCATTGACTCCCGTCCTCACTGGGCGCCTGACGCACCGGCGCCTGCAACTGACGGTAGCAACCGCACCGCCCCCAAGAAACATCACCGAAGGTCCAACACGAACGAGACCGTTTTAGGGAATTTGGCCGCCGGCTCAGCCCGGGGTTTTCTGCGCGAACTCTGCGCAGCCTCAGCGTCCTCGGCGTTGAGAAGCTTTGAACGCAGAGTTCGCTGAGAACCGCCCTAGAGAACGCGCCGGAAGGACATCGATTCTACGCCACTGCCGAAATTTCCCTATCCGGCCTCTAAAATCCTTCCCCTCCAAGCCCCTCCGGCGCTACACTTCTGCGCGGAGGCTTTCCAACCCATGCCCGCCACATACGCTTGGAGAGCAGTACTCATATCGTTATTGTTGACCCCCTCGTTGTTCGCGCAATCAGGCTCGAATTCCGCGACCACCACCTGCAATCTCGACGACGGCCGCCAGGTCTATGTGCGCTACACCCCGGTACCTACCAATAAGGAAAGAATTCAGAACGGCAAACCTTTCATGCCGGGCGGCACGCCCATGACCCTGTTCACCGAAGCGCAACTGACGCTTGGCAGCTCGCTGATTCCCATCGGCGCTTACACCCTGTATCCATTTCCGGCGAAGAACAACTGGACGCTGGTCGTGAACAAAAACGTCACCGCTGGCGCCCCCTACGACGAGAAGCAGGACATCGCCCGCGCCCCCATGGAGACCGCGCAAGTCGAGCAACCCTCCGACGCGCTGGAAGTGGCCTTCGCCCACGTCGGCCCACGCTGCACCCTGCGCATCTACTTCGGCAAAAGCGCCTCCTTCGCCGACTTCACTGCCAAGTGACCGCGCCTTGCCGGCGTGAGCGCAGCGGGAGCCCGCAGCGGTCATCCTGAGCGCTTTTTGCGAAGGATCTTCAGAAAAGAATCTTCAGGAATGGCAGCGCTGTCCGCCTGCCCTGAGCGTAGTCGAAGGGGCGTCCTCGCCCTTCGGCCTTCCTCCCATGCAGCGAGTGAAGGTATCTCCTCTCCCCGAATCCTTCGTGGACCTTCGTGCCCTTCGTGGTTCCCGATTCTGCCTTTAGCGCGCGACTCCCGATTTCTGCGACAATTCCCCCATGCGCCCGATGCTTCTCCTCCTCCTCGCGACCGCTGCCGCAGCACAATCCGGACCCCGCCTTGAAATTTCCCACACCACCGAAAGCCTCCGCGGAGTCAGCGCCGTCTCGCCCCAGATCGCCTGGGCCAGCGGCACGCACGGCACTTATCTGCGCACTACCGACGCCGGGCGTACCTGGACTCCCGCCCAGGTCCCCGGCGCCGCTCCGCTCGATTTCCGTGGCGTAGTCGCCTTCTCCGCCGACGAAGCTTTCCTCATGTCCTCCGGTCCCGGCGACCAGTCCCGCATCTATCACACCTCCGATGGCGGCCGGCACTGGCAGCTCCAGTTCACCAACACCAATCCCAAGGGATTTTTCGACTCCATCGTCTTCTGGGATCCGAAGCACGGCGTCATTCTCGGCGATCCCGTTCCCGACGAAAGCGGCAAATTAAAATTCGAGTTGCTTCAAACCGAAGACGGTCAAACCTGGAAGCCGATTCCTCCGGCGCAACTCCCCGACGCAATCGCCGGGGAAGGCGCATTCGCCGCCAGCAACACCTGCCTGGCAATCGTCCCGAACATAGTGTGGAAGAGCGGCGCTTCAGCGCTCAGTGAGGCATCGCGGAAAAGCGCCCCTTCAGCGCCCAGTGAAGCATCGTGGAAAAGCGCCCCTCCAGCGCCCAGTGAGGCATCGTGGAAAAGCGCCCCTTTAGCGCTCAGTGAAGCATCGTGGAAGAGCGGCCCTTCAGGGCCGCGTAAAGCGCCCGAGGAGGACGGGGCTTTAGCCCCTGCCCCCGATCAAAACCTCTGGTTCGCCACCGGAGGCTCGGCCGCCCGCGTCTTCCACTCTCCCGACCGCGGACAAACTTGGCAGGTCTTCGCGACTCCCATCCTTCACGGCCCCGACTCCGCCGGAATCTTTTCCATCGCTTTCCAGGACCCGCTCCACGGCGCGATCGCCGGCGGCGACTACAAGCGCCCCAAGGAAGACGGCCCCGAACTCGCCTTCACCGACGACGGCGGCAAAACCTGGACCGTCGCCCCCATCAAGCCGCAAGCCTACTTCTCCGCCGTGGCCTACGACCGCGCCGTTATCCAGGCCGCCGCCCGCCAGGCTGCCCAACAAAAGGCCATCGAGCAAAAAGGAAAGAAAATTCGCATCAAGCCCATCGCTCCGGAACGCCTTTTCGTCATCGGCCCCGACTTCGTATTCGACTACCACCTCCCCAACAACCCCCACCGCATCGGCGGTAAAAAGAAGCAGGGGGTCGCTTTCAACGCCGTCAGTGCTTTCCCCGATGGCGGTGCCCTGGTAGTAGGCCCCAAAGGCACCATAGCCTTCATCCCATAATCTCAACTGTCATCCTGAGCGCAGCAGGAGCGTCTGAAAGACCCTCCTGCGAAGTCGAGGGATCCCTACCTCTTCATTCCCCAACTAACTTCTGTGCCGCCCTGCACCTCCGCCCTATTACCAAAGTCCCATCCCTTCCTGCCCTTTGCATTCCCCGCCACATGTCCGAAGATGAAGAAGATTAACCAGCTCTCATCTCCCCCACGTGAACAATATGAAAAAACTCTCTCTAGCCCTCGTCTTTGTAAGCTCAGCCGCGGTCCTGATGTCCGCGCAATCGCAACCCGCGCCCTCGACCGTCACCACCCAAACCGTGACCACCACGGTCGCAACATCGTCGACGGCCCCGGCATTCCCGACGGCCACGCCCACCGTTTCCCGCACCATCAAGGCCATGCACTATCGTCTGCAGGGCGGAAACGTCAAAGTTGATTTCGGTGGAACCGATCTCTCGCAGCGCGCCTCGGGCGAAGCCAAGGTCGAAGGCAAGAAAGTGAATTTCGAAATCGACGCCAAGTTCACCGGCTTCGAAGACGCCACCAAGTTCGGCCTCGAATACCTGACCTATGTCCTCTGGGCCGTCTCGCCTGAAGGACGCCCCGTCAACCTCGGCGAACTCACGCTCGATCACCACGGAAACGCGCAGGTCAAGGCCCACACCGATCTGCAGACCTTCGGCATGATCGTCACCGCCGAGCCTTACTTCGCCGTCAGCCAGCCCGGCAACATGGTTGTCGCCGAGAGCGCCGCCATCAGCGGAGCCGCCACCGAAAACATCGACGCCAAATACGAGCTCCTTACCCGCGGCACATATTCCTCGACCAACACCCACATCAACGACGCCATCTTCGGCATCGACAACAAAACTCCCCTGGAGCTTTTCGAAGCCCGCAACGCCATGCGCATCGCCCACATCGCTTCCGCCGACAAGTACGCGGCCTCGATCATCGCCAAGGCCGGCCAACAGCTGCTGAACGCGGAAACTCTCTATCGTCAAAAGCAGAAGAAAGAAACCGTCGAGGTCGCCGCCAAGGAAGCTACTGAGACTGCCGAAGAAGCGCGCGTGATGGCCGTCAAACAGAAAGTGGAAGAGGAAGCGCAAGCCGCCGCTGCAGCCCGCGAAGCCAAGGCCCGCGCCGATGCCGATGCCGAAGCTAGGCGCCGTCTCGACGCCGAAGCTGCCCGCGCGCAAGCCGAGCAGGCTCGCATCCAGGCGGAAAAAGATCGTGCCGACGCCGAACAGGCCAAAGCCGAAGCCGAGCGCATGAAGGCCGAAGCGCAAGCTGCCGCGCAACAGGCCGCGCAAGAGAGAGAAGAAGCCGAAAAGGCCAAGGCCGATGCTATCGCCCAGCAGCAGGCTCTCGCCGCTGAAGCCGACAAAGCCAAAGCCGCCGCTGCCCAATCCGAATCTTTACGCCAGCAGGCTGAACAGGAAAAGGCCGACCTCCGCGCTCGCCTCCTGCAGCAGCTCAACTCGATTCTCGCCACCCGCGACTCCGCCCGCGGCCTGATCGCCAATATGTCTGATGTCCTGTTCCGCAGCGGCAGCTACGAACTCTTGCCCGCCGCCCGCGAGCGTCTGGCCAAAGTTTCCGGCATCATCCTCGCCTATCCCAGCCTGCATCTCGCCGTCGAAGGTCACACCGACAGCGTGGGCACCGACGACTACAACCAGGCTCTCTCCGAGCGCCGCGCCCAATCCGTGCGCGACTATTTCGTGCAGCAGGGAATTTCGGCCGCCTCGGTGGAAGCCCACGGCTTCGGCAAGACCGAGCCCATCGCCACCAACGACACTCCCGAAGGCCGCCAGCAAAATCGCCGCGTAGAACTAGTCCTCTCGGGTGACGCCATCGGCAACACCACCGGAGCCGTCACGCCCACCCCAACCTCCTACACAGTCCCCCAACAGTAAAAAGCATCGGAAGATCTCAATGTGGGGACAGCCGCCCTCGGCTGTCCGCTGCGCGCAGCGTAGCGTTAAAGGTCGAACAAGCAGCCAAGGTGGAAGAGCGGCCCTCCACGTCGCGCAATAAGAAGGTGGAAGCGCGGCCCTTCACGCCGCGCAGGAAGAACGTGGAAGAGCGGCCCTTTAGGGCCGCGAACAGCGTTCCAACTCATTCGGGCTTCAGCCCCTGTGCCTGGAATTCCGCTATCCTCATACTCCGCCCCGACGCGCTAAACTAAACCCTCGTCTTCTTCCGGAGGCCCCCATGCCAAACTCCCAAGACCGACACCTGCGCGAAAATCTTCTCTACCTGATCCGCGGCGGCGGAGCCCACGCCAAATTCGATGACGCCGTCCGCGACCTCCCGCCCAACCTGCGCGGCAAAAAGCCCGCCCACTTCCCGCATTCTCCGTGGATGCTCCTCGAGCACCTCCGCATCGCGCAGTGGGACATCGTCGAATTCAGCCGTAGCGAAAAACACGTCTCTCCGAAATGGCCCGAGGGATACTGGCCGAAATCTCCCGCCCCGCCCAGCGCCACCGCTTGGACCAAAAGCATCCAAAAATTCCGCGCTGACCAGAAGGCGATGCTCGACCTGATCGCCAATCCCAAGACCGACCTGTTCGCCAAAATTCCTTGGGGCGATGGTCAGACAATTCTTCGCGAAGCGCTTCTGGTCGCCGACCACAATGCCTACCACATCGCCCAACTCATAGACGTCCGCCGCCTCCTCGACGCCTGGAATGGTTAGCACAGATGTCCGAACTCCGGCGGTGGCCCACTCAAGCCCGGTTTTGGCTTGAGTGGGGGCTTTGATTCTCTGCACAAATCATCCGCCGACCAGTCACGCCAATTTCGCAATAGCCGAAGTACAACCCGAGCCCCTGCGTGTCTCCGTGCCTCCGTGATGAAAACCTTCCGGTCTTTTTCGGAACACCACCCGCACTCCCTCTCTCCACCGCTCGTCAATCCCCACGAACGCCCACTCGATCTCCGGCGCAATGTACCGCAAGATCGCATCCGTCGCCGGATGCACATGCAACGCCGGTGCCACCAGAAACAGTAGCGGCGCCTCCGCCGATAACTCCCTCCCCCCAAAATATCCAAACTTCATAAACTCACCGCGCCCGTGATGCCACTCCACCCGCGCCCAATAATCCAGCCCCTGCAGCGGCAGATGAATGTCCTCGTCCGCCTTCAATTCCACCACCGCCAGCCGCCCCTCCTGTGTCAGCGTGAGCACGTCGATCATCGCCCGGTCCGCCGCCGAAAATGCCGGCACCTGCGAATACACCGACTCTCTCTCCAGCCGCTCATCGATCACGCTGACATCCGCTCGCACCAACGACTCCAGCCACCGCTCCGGATGCATGCGGAACAGCCGGTCTTGCCGCGGCCCATAAGGATGCCGCGCCTCTCGCAACGTGCCCAGCAGCTGCACAAACAGAGCCCCATTCCGATCGTCCAGCACCCGCTCTTCCGCGCCCACTCCAAACGCAATCTCCTGCTGGCTGCGGAACGTCACCTCCTCAGCCCCCATGCGTGCCCGAGCAAATTCCAGACCCCGCCAGCGAAACGCAATCTCCGCCGGCGAAAGCACGGCCACTTCGCAATTGGGCAGAATCCCCTGCACCCGCGCAATCGATTCCGCGAACCGCTCCAACGCCGCCGTCTCGTTGGTCGCATGCACCAGCCGTGTGGCCACGTTCCCGCGATCGGTGCAATCGATCTCGATCACCGAATCGTCCCGCTCGTTGAACTCGAACAGACGCCACTTCGCCGCCCCGCGATTCAGGTTCGCCATCCGTTCCCGCACCAGCCCCGAGCAACCGGCAGGCACAAACAAAATCAGCCCCTCCAGTAGGAAACTTCGAGGGTGCCCCACCCTCGTCGCGTTTTGGGAGACAGGGTGGGGGTTTTGACGGCACACGTCCATCCACAAAATTCCAAACGTCAGCGCCGCATCGATCGAACTCTGCGTCTCCGACCCATTCACCCCCAGCACCGCAAACGCCGTCTGCCCCGCCCGTATCACCCCGCGCGCATAAATCGGCCCAAACGATTTCTCCAGGTCCACGCCCGACGTCAACCGCGCCACCGCGAATCCCGGAAACTGCCTCTCCAGCGCCCGCCTCAGCTTCGGCTCGTACGCCGCCCGCGCCGCCTTCTTCGCCGTCGGAGACCGCCGGTCCCGCTCCCGGCAAATTTCCAGCTTCGTCGGACGCGCCTGCCCCAGCCGCTGCACTGCCAGCCGCAGCACTCCGTTCTTCACCTCCGCATCCAGCACTCGCCGCACCGTATTCCGCTCCGCCGACCACAAATGCAACAAGCACTTGTTGTGCTCCCCGGAGATCGAATACTTCGCCTGCCCCAGATCGAACGCCACCCCCCCATCCTCCAGCACCACCGCGCCCGAAGCCTCGCTGAGAAATTCCGCTACCGTCCGCCCCAGCATCTCGGGAGTCATGCCCCAAATTGTCCACATCCGCCCCGGCCTTGTCTGTGACGAGTGAACATAGCTTCTCCGGACCCTGTGGAAAGTCTTTTCCCCGTGGCATTCCTGTGTGGTCCCTGTGTCCCTGTGGTGAGTGGTTTGTACAGTCCTCGTGTACCGACTCGCTATGGGATAATGATTTCAGGGAGTAACCTGCTTCCGAGTCCGTGAGAAAGCCACAGGCATCTAATCGACGTGGAAACAATCAAAGATAAATCCCGCTTTTTCTTCGAACACTACGGCCTCACCGAACGCGACCTCGAGCGCTACCTGGCCGCCGCCCTATCCGCCGGAGGCGACTACGCCGACCTGTATTTCGAATATTTTTCCTCGACCTCCCTCATGGTCGACGAATCCATGGTCAAGTCGGCCTCGCAGGGCATCTCCGCCGGTTGCGGAGTCCGCGTCGTTTCCGGCGAGCGCACCGGATACGCCTACACTGACGATCTTTCCTCCGACCGCATTCTCCACGCCGCCCGCACTGCCGCTCTGATCGCCAGCGCCCCCGCGAAGGCCACGGTTGCCGGATTCCAAAAGTCTCCAGCCCGCAGCCTCTATCCCGTCACTCTGCCCAGCGTGGACGCCGAGATCAGCGCCAAGGTCGAGCTAGTCATGCGCGCCGACAAGGCCGCCCGCGCCTACGATCCCCGCATTCTTGAAGTCCGCGCCAGCTACGCCGACGAGCTCCGCAACATCCTGGTCGTCGCCTCCGATGGCACCTTCGCCGAAGACTCGCAGCCGCTGGCCCGCATGAATGTCTCCTGCATCGCCAAGACTGAAGGCAACTCCGCCCGCGGCTCGGCCGGCGGCGGCGGCCGCGTCGCCCTCGACTTCTTCTTCGGTGACAAAAATCCCGAATTCTTCGCCAAAGAATCCGCCCGCCAGGCCATCCTGCAACTCGACGCCCGCGAGGCTCCCGCCGGAGAGATGGAAGTTGTCCTCGGCCCGGGATGGCCCGGAGTCCTGCTGCACGAAGCCGTCGGCCACGGCCTCGAAGCCGATTTCAATCGCAAAAAAACGTCAGCCTTCGCCGGCCTGATCGGCGAGCGCGTGGCCAGCGAAAAATGCACCGTCGTCGACAACGGCACCATGCCCTGGCGTCGCGGATCGTTGAACGTCGACGACGAGGGCGAGCCCACCCAGGAAACCGTCCTGATCGAAAAAGGAATCCTGAAGGGATATCTCAGCGACAAACTTTCCGCGCGCCTCATGGGCATTCACGACACTGGCAACGGTCGCCGCGAAAGTTACGAGCACATTCCCATGCCGCGCATGACAAATACGTACATGCTTGCCGGTAATGACAATCCCGAAGACATCATCCGCTCGGTCAAGCACGGAGTTTACGCCGTCAACTTTGGCGGAGGCCAGGTCGATATCACCAACGGAAAATTTGTATTCTCCGCCAGCGAAGCCTATATGATCGAAGACGGCCACATCACCGCCCCCATCAAAGGCGCCACGCTGATTGGCAACGGCCCCGATGTCCTGACCCGCGTCAGCATGGTCGGCAACGATCTGAAGCTCGACGAAGGCGTAGGCACCTGCGGCAAAGATGGCCAAGCCGTCCCGGTAGGCGTAGGCATCCCAACATTAAAAGTAGATCGCCTCACTGTAGGCGGCACCGCCAGAAAAGATACCGGCGGCTTCATGCAGTAAAATATCGTTTGCCCCGGATTACACGGATCTCACAGATATTTCAAGGGCCCGTCACCTGAGCGAAGCGAAGGCCCATGCATTGGCTTTCCTTCGTGTCCCTTAGTGCCCTTAGTGGTTTAAAGATTTCCTATGACCCCAACAGAACTCGAGACCAGAACTCCGAAACTGGAAACCGACCTCCGCGAAGTCGCCCAGGACATCGTCGCCCGCGCCATGGCCGGAGGCGCCACCGCCGCCGAATGCGTTGTCCGCGAAGGCGACGAGTTTTCGACTTTAGTCCGCCTCGGCCAGGTCGAGACTCTCAAAGAGTCCGGCTCCAAATCCATCGGCGTCCGCGTTTTCTTCGGGCAGCGCGCCGCCAGCACTTACTCCTCCGACTTCTCCAAAGCCGGCCTCGACCGCATGGTCAACTCCGCCCTCGCGCTCGCCAAGATCACCTCAGAAGATCCCTTCGCCGGAATCCCCGCCGCCGACCAGCTCGGCCAACTCAAAGGGGATCTCGATCTCTACCACGAAGACGTCTACTCGCTTCCCGGCCCCGAGCGCATCGACTACGCCCGCCGCGCCGAAAAAGCCGCCCTCGATACCGACCCCCGCATCAAAAATTCCGAAGGCGGATCCTTCGACGCCGCCACCGGACACAAGGTCCTCGCCAACTCCCACGGATTCGTCGGCGAATACTCCCGTTCGTACTGCTCCGTCGCCGCCGTCCCCATCGCCCAAACCGACACCGGAGCCATGCAGCGTGATTACTGGTTTTCGGTTGCGCGCACGCTCAGCAAGCTCGACGCGCCGGAAAAAGTCGGCAAGATCGCTGCCCAGCGCACCCTCCGCCGCCTGGGCGCGCGCAAAGCAAAAACCGCGAAAGTTCCCATCGTCTTCGATCCCATGGTCTCGACCTCGATCCTCGAGCACATCTTCGAAGGCATTAACGGAGACTCCGTCTATCGCGGCGCAAGTTTCTTAGCCGGCAAGCTAGGCCAGAAAATCGCCGGCGATAATGTCACCGTCATCGACGACGGCACCATTCCCGGCGGATTCGGCACCAGTCCCTTCGACGGCGAAGGCATCCCCACCCGCCGCACCATCGTCATCGAAAATGGCGTGCTCAAGTCGTACCTGCTGAACACCTACACCGCGAAAAAATTAGGCCTGAAAACCACCGCCAACGCCTCCCGCGGACTGGCCGGCACTCCCGGCATCGGCCCGGGAAATTATTTTCTCCAGCCCGGCCCCAAGTCCCCCAAAGATCTGATTGCTGGAATTAAAGAAGGCCTCTACGTAACCGAATTCCTCGGCCAGGGCGTAAATCTCGTCACCGGAGACTACTCCCGCGGCGCCTCCGGCCTCTGGATCTCCAATGGCGAACTCACTTACCCCGTCGAAGAAATTACAGTAGCCGGAAATTTAAAAGACATCTTCTTCAATATCTCCGAAATCGCTAACGACCTCGAATTCCGCGGCGCAGTAGCTGCTCCCACCCTCCGCATCGACAACCTGACCGTAGGCGGCGAATAAAGGTCGGAAGAGCGGCCCTTCCGGACCGCGTCACGCCCCAAAGCCCTGGGTGGAAGAGCGGCCCTTCAGGGCCGCGTCAAGCCCCGAAAGCCAGCCGTGGAAGAGCGGCCCTTTAGGGCCGCGTCAAGCGCCCAAAGCCATCGGGGCTTTAGCCCCCGCGCCCGTTTTCCCACTTGCATTCCCGCGTCCATCGGCTTACACATTCCTATTCATCCCAAAACACGCTGGAGACCTCATGGACCGCCGCTCATTTCTAAAATCCGCCAACGCCGCCGCACTCGCCGCCTCGATCCCGTCCTTCGCCGCCGAAACCAAACCCCCCGCCACAAAGCCCGCCCCCAAAACCCCCGCCGAAACCCTCCTCCTGAAAGATTACCGCCCAATCTCGCTATTCAAAGTTCCGGCCACTGAAATTGCCAAAGCCAAATTCCCCATCCTCGACCTGCACTCGCATCCCTACGCCAAAACTCCCGCCCAGATCGACACCTGGGTCCAGAACATGGACGCCGTCAACATTGAAAAGACCGTCATCCTCACCATGACCACTGGCAAAGAATTCGATCGGATCAATGCGCAATATTCCAAGCATCCCGACCGCTTCGAAGTCTGGTGCGGCCTGGACTTCTCCGGTTACAACCAACCCGGCTTTCCCACCGCAGCCATCAAAGAACTGCAGCGCTGCCGCGACGCCGGCGCCAAAGGCATCGGCGAGATCCACGACAAAGGCCAGGGCCTCCGCTCCGGCAAATCCGTCACTCGCGGCATGCATCCCGACGACCCGCGCATGGACGCCCTCTGGGACAAAGCCGGCCAACTCCACCTGCCGGTCAGCCTTCACGTCGCCGATCCCATCTGGATGTACCAGTCCATGGACAAGCACAATGACGGCCTCATGAACGCGCTCGAGTGGCGCCTCGACAATCAGCCCGACATCGTCAAGCTCCCCGGCATGGTCGACATTCTCGAACGCACCGCCGCCCGCCATCGCGGCACCACCTTCATCGCCTGCCATTTCGCCAATTGCGACTACGATCTCTCGCGGCTCGGCCAAGCCTTCGACCGCAATCCCAATCTCTACGCCGACATCTCCGCGCGTTACGCCGAGACCGCGCCCATCCCCAGGTTCGCCTCCCAGTTCTACGCAAGATATGCCAACCGCCTCGTCTACGGCACCGACATGGGTTTCGAACCGAAGATGTATCAGGTCACCTTCCGCATCCTCGAATCCCAGGACGAACACTTCTACGAAATCGACCAGTTCAACTATCACTGGCCTCTCTACGGCCTGGGCCTGAACGACGAAATCCTCAAGCAGGTCTACCATGACAATGCCGCGAAACTCCTGGCCGCCCGCACTGCGTGAATGAAAGCAAAGGTTTTTCCTTCGTGAACCTTCGTGCCCTTCGTGGTTGATGATTGGGCTCTCCTTCGTGAACCTTCGTGCCCTTCGTGGTTGATGATTTTGACCTCTTACTCACGCAGCCACAATCGACAATCAATTTCCAACCGCCTACAATTCCCTCATGGACAGCCTCGACCAGCAAACTCCGCCGGCCGAAGAAGAACGCGACACCAGCCGTCTGATCATCTCGGTCGCGGTCACCGTTGTCATCGCAATCGTGCTGATCGTGGCCTTCCTGTTCCGCCAGCCGCCCAAAACCGTCAAGCCTCCCTCGCCCTACATTTCCCAGCTAAAACTTTCCGATTTCAAAATGAGCGCCGCCGAAAATTTCATCGGAGCCACCGTCACTTACATCGACGGCGACATCACCAACACCGGAAATAAGACCGTTACCCGCGTCATAGTCGAAGTCAATTTCGAAGACTCTATCGGACAATTGGCCCAGCGCGAAGACCTCCCGCTGCGAGTCATCCGCACCAACGGAGCCTATTTAGAGCCCGTAGATCTCAACGTAGCCCCCCTAGCCCCCGGCAAGACCGAGCCTTTCCGCCTCACCTTCGACAGCATCTCCGCCCAATGGAACCACCAATACCCCGACCTAACCATCACCGACGTGACCGTAAAGTAGAAAACTTCGGCGCAAGGCTGGCCCTTCGCGCCGCGTATAGAGGTCTCGTGGAAGAGCGGCGCTTTAGCGCCTCGCATCAGTAAGAACCATGCGGGCTTCAGCCCCTGGCCGAAGGTTTTCAATCAACAATCAAAAATCAACAATCAAAAATTCCCCGCATTTACAATAATTCCGTGCCCGAACTAAAGCCATTCCGCCTCACGGAGTCCGTGAAAGCCGCCGGTTGAGCTTCCAAGCTGAGTCCAGCGGCGCTGGACAAAGTGCTTGGGAAATTAGCCCGGCAACACGACCCCAACGTCCTGGTCGGCTTCGATCACGCCGACGACGCCGGAGTGTATCAACTCAGCCCCGACCAGGCGTTGGTCCAGACCGTCGACTTCTTCACCCCCATCGTCGACGATCCCTACACCTTCGGCCAGATCGCCGCCACCAACGCCCTCTCCGACATCTACGCGATGGGAGGCCGTCCGCTCACAGCATTAGCTCTCGTATGTTTTCCGGATAAAGCGGATCTCGAAATCCTCGAGCGCATCCTCGCCGGCGGCCTCTCCAAGATGATCGAAGCCAGCTGCACCGTCATCGGAGGCCATAGCATCCGCGACGAAGAAACCAAATTCGGCTACTCCGTCACCGGCCTGATCCATCCCAAAAAAATCTATGCCAACCAGGGCGCCAAACCCGGCGACGCGCTAATCCTCACCAAAGCGCTAGGCACCGGCGTAATCTCCACCGCCATCAAAAAAGGCCAAGCCCAACCCAGCTGGATCGACGCCGCCGTCGCCTCCATGACCACCCTCAACAAGCATGCCGCCGAAATCATCACCGCCCATGTAGGGGCGGACGCATTCGTCGCCCCGAGCGCAGCGAAGGTAGATGCTCGTGTAGGGACGGACGCATTCGTCCGCCCCCCGAGCGCAGCGAGGGTGGATGCCGGCCATGTGAAGAGAGCCGACCCAAGGCGGAGCGAGGCGTCCACGGACTATCAGAACAACCGTAGAAGAGCGGCCCTTCAGGGCCGCGAGAATGTCGCTCCAAAAATTGGGGCTTCAGCCCCTGTGCCGGAAACCGGCTTCCACGTCCATTCCATGACCGACATCACCGGCTTCGGCCTGATCGGCCATCTTCGTGAAATGCTTCTCGCCTCCAACGCTTCCGCCCAAATCTCCGCCGCCACCATCCCCATCCTCCCCGGCGCCCTCGACTGTATCCGCGCCGGCCACATCCCCGGCGGCCTCACCAACAACCGCGACTTCGCCGAATGCGTAGTCGCCTACGACTACCCCATCCCCGAAGACATAAAGTCCCTGCTCTACGATCCCCAAACCGCCGGAGGCCTCTTGATCTCCACTCCCGACGGCCCAGCCTTAACCCAAGCCCTGCAATCAGCCGAAGTCCCCGCCGTCCAAATCGGCGAAGTCCTCCCCCATACCAAGCCCCTGATCACCGTAATCCCCTAACATCGCGAGGTAGCGCGGCCGTCCCCGCCCGCGCACTCCCAGCCATTCCCGCAGCCATAATCTTCCATCATCCGAGGTTGCCCCACCCTTCTCGCGTCTTATGCGAGAGGGTGGGGATTTTGACTTTGTTTCACGAAGCAGGCAAGGCGCGTGCACCTGCAACCCAAAAGCGCCGCGAATTCCCCCACTCTAAGGCTGCCTCATCCCCACGCGCTTTTCGTAGGGTGGGTCAGTCGACATCTCGCCTTCCAACCATCCAAGCTACCTCACACATCCCCCTGTGACCCCAATCACATTCCGACCCCGCCCTTCCCACGTACACTCCCCCTAGATGGCACGTAAGCTCAGAGCCGGAATCCTCGGCTACGGACGCATGGGACGCGGCTTCGTCGCCGCCATGCAGGGCTCCGACCTGTGGGAAGTCGCCGCCATCTACGACATCTGCTCACCCACCCGTCACCTCGCCCGCCAAAACGTCCCCGGCGCCAAAATCTACGACCGTCCCGATCCCATCTTCGCCGATCCCTCCATCGATGCCGTCGGCCTCTTCACGCTCGCCGACGCCCGCCCCCACCAGATCCGCCAGGCTCTGGCCACCGGCAAGCACGTGCTGGCCGAAAAGCCTCTCGCCGCCGACGTCGCCACCGAATGGCAACTGGTCCACGACATCGAAGCCAGCGATCGCCAGGTCGCCGTCAATCTCTTCAATCGCAATGCCTGGTATCACAAAGACATTCACCGCTTCATCGCCGAAGGAGAAATCGGCGACCTCGCCGTCATCCGCGTCTGTCACATGACGCCCGGCCACATGCCTCTCGAAGGCCACGATCCCGAAGGCCCGCCCTTCCACGATTGCGGCATGCACTACGTCGACGTCGCCCGCTGGTACGCCCACAGCGAATACCAAACCTGGCACGCTCAGGGACTTCGCATGTGGGACTACAAAGATCCCTGGTGGGTGCAGGCGCACGGCACCTTCGCCAACGGCGTAGTCTTCGACATCACCCAGGGATTCATCTACGGCCACCTCGCCCGCCAGCAGCCGCACAACTGCTACGTCGACGCCATCGGCACCAAGGGTGTCGCCCGCATGCATCACGATTTCACCGAGGCCACCGTCGAACTCTACGGCGTCGAACACACCCTCCACAAAACTGCCGCCTTCAACGACAAAAAGCTCGATGTCATGGTCGACGTCTTCGCCCGCTCCATCCTCGCCGGGAAAAATTTAGGATTTCCCCAGGCTCGCGACAGCGTCATCGCCTCCGAAGTCAGCTGGGCCATGCTCCATGACGCCATCGCCAATAATCCTCCCGCCCGCGGCACGCCAGAAGAAATGCGGCAGATCCTCGAACACCGCCGCCATTTAGAAAACGGGTTCGGCCTCCCCGTAAAGCCGACGCCCGTATCATTCTGAGCGGAGCGAAGAATCCGCAACCGTAACGCCGCCGTCCTTACATCCTGGTATGTACGGTGACTCTCAGTCCTCTCAGAAAGGTCGCCGGATACTACACACAACAGGGGTGCCCTACTTCTCGGCGATTTTGCGAGAAGTGGGATCTTTGACTTTGAATTTGAATTTGAAAATACTGCGAGGCGGCTGCCCCACCCTTTCATAAGTTCCCAAAATGAGGTTGCCCCACCCTTCCCGCGTTCTGTGCGGGAGGGTGGGCTTTCGACGCTGTTGGTACGACTCCCAGCCGCTCGCCACTCGTCTGGCGACTTAACCAAGTCCGCGTTTGACCGCAGACACCAGCTTGCGTCAAAGCAATAATCCTGTCACATCGTCCGCTTTCAACCTTGCAATTCGGATCGACACCTGGAGGCGAATGTGATCGAAAGCACAGCCGTCCGCGCAGCCAAGCACTTTGCTCGATTTTCCGTTGACAACGCAGCGGCACGGGACGATATTCGCAGACGGAAGGGAGTTCAAGGTGACGAAGCCATCCCTGATAGCTTCGCGCCTCCCGTTCCAAGTGGAGGTTATCGCATATGAACTCTCGACTCCCAACAATCCTTACAGTGCTGGCGATTGTCGCGTTGCTTGCCTTCGCGCAACCGGCATTCGCGCAGACGAGAACCGCTCAGCATAATCCCATGCATTTCACTATGGTGCATCGCAACCACGCCAACGCCGCACAGGCGAACGCTGCTACCAGCCTGGCTACGCCGTCCGGCCTCTATCCGTTGTTTGCCGCCTTTTCCGTCAGCCCGTATGTTGCCGATCCTGGCGAGCCCACGAACAGCGACGGCTTCGACATATGGCCATGCTTCGGCGATGGCTCTGGGACCGGGGATTGCCCGTACATCGGCAACCCGCAACAGAACTTCCCGGCTGACGGCATGATCATAGGCCTCCCGGTTTATACCTGGTACGCAAATTCAAACTCAGCCTTGGGCATCGTAGGATGCGGAGACAAAACCAGTGCCTTCGATTTCTGCCTGCAGGCCAGTAACTGGTACGAGGATGCGACCCTGGACATAACTGACGATCTCCTGTGGAGAATGGTGGTCACGCAAGGCTGGAACATCGTTTTCGACTCTGGCACGCAGGATTACGGACCCGACATATTCGGGCAGACTGCGGCAGATTACCCCCTCATTTTGGGCTTCTATGCCGACGCGAACCTCGGCAACCTGGGCCAGGCCGGCAAGAACAACGGAAACTGCTACCCCAACTCCACACCTACGAACGCCCCCAGCTTGTTCGGTGCCGCCTACTATCCGCTGGCTTCGCCGGCGTTCGCGCCACCCTACTATGGGGTCTCTGCCAACAACACCTGCGGCCCTCTGGTCGCGGGTATGCCGGCGGTCGTAACTATCACGGTTACACTCGCCAGTCCCAGATACACCGAGCGTACCAGCGCATACGCTTGCACTGCAGCTGACGGCACCCTGATCGGCCCGCCTTGCTACACCGTCAAATATGATAAGGTGTGGTCGGAGACTCAGAGATTTACTCTCTGGATCGACTAACTATCGCGCTGAGAAGGCGGCCCGGCGCTCCGGCCTTGGCCGCCTTCATATGTCGCGGGCGGGTGGCCCACCCTTCGGTTTTTCGCTCGATACCACCACAACAGTGGGTGCCCCACCCTTGCCGCCTTTGCAAGGGTGAGAACCACGGACCTATCTCTCTTACGATTTCGGTTGCACCTGGAGGTCCGCAGAGGGGCCATTCCCAAACCTCACAGCTACCCCCCATACTCCTGCACCTTCTCATCCACCACCACCGCCGCATACTTCTGCGTCTGCAAATCCCGGAACTGCACCACCCGATGTCCCTCCCGCGCCAGCTGCCCCCACCGGCTCGGCTTCTCCGGATTCTGTTCGATCGCCTGATATTCTTTCCCACCCATTACGAACCGCACCGTCCGCAACCGCTGCGCCCCGGTCCGGCTCACCCGCGACGTCCGCCCCTCCACCGCCACCTGCGGCCCGCCCATCATCTGCTCCGCCACCGATTTCAAAATCTCATGATCCAGCATTATTCCATCCATTCCACGTGAAACTCGAAACTGTCCCGCTCACTCCTCCGGCGGCTCCTGCAGCACCGACGCCGCCTGGATCCCGCTCGCCACCTCCGCCACAATTCCCAGCTGCACATAAATCGGCCGCACTACTTTTCGGATCGCCGGCAACTGCCGCGCAAACACCGCCGCCCCCGCCACGCAGATGCTTCCGCCCAGCATCAGCGTCCGCGGAGCTCCCATCCGCGTCGCCACCATGCCCGCGATCAGGCTGCCAAACGGCGCCACCCCCTGAAACGCCATGGCGTAGAAGCTCATCACCCGCCCGCGCTTCTCGTCCGCCGAAATCGTCTGCAGGATCGTGTTGCTCGCCGCCATCTGCTGCATGAAACAGAATCCCGTCCCCACCAGCAGCAGCAGCGACAGCCACAAATGCCGCGACATCGCAAACGCCACTAGCGACGCCCCAAATCCCGCCGCCGTCATCGCAATCAGCCGTCCCAGCCCCAGCACCGATCGTCGCGCCGCCAGCCTCACCGCGCCCACCAGCGCTCCCACTCCCACCGCCCCCATCAAAAATCCAAACGTGTGCGCGCCCCCGTGCAGAATGCTCCCCGCAAAAATCGGCATCAGCGCCGTGTACGGCATGCCCACCAGGCTGATCAGCGACAGCAGCAGCAGAATCGCCCAGATGGGACGAAATCCCCGGATGTAATCCCACCCCTCCTGCAACTCCGAGCGCACGCTGGCATGCGCTCGCGGCGTCCACTTCACCAGCGACATCGCCAGCAGCGAACCGATTACCGCCATGTAGCTGATCCCGTCCGCCAAAAAGCAATAGCCTTCGCCCACCCACGCGATCAACAATCCCGCCACCGATGGCCCCACCAGCCGCGCCGCATTCACCAGCGACGAATTCAGCGCAATCGCATTCGGCAGATCCTCCCGCGACTCCACCATCTCCACCACGAACGCCTGCCGCGCCGGCATGTCAAACGCGTTCACCGCTCCCTGAAACAGATTCAGCAGGATCACTTCCCACACCGTGATCACGCCCGCCAGCGCCAGCCCCGCCAGCGCGAACGACTCCAGCATCGACAGCACCTGCGTCACCACCAGCACCCGGTGCCGATTCAACCGGTCCACCCACACTCCCGCCACCGGCGCCAGCAGCAGAATCGGAATCTGCCCCGCGAAACTCACCAGCCCCAGCAAGAATGCCGAGTGCGTCAGCCGGTACACCAGCCATCCCGTGGCCACTCGCGTCATCCACGTCCCGATCAGCGAGATGCCCTGCCCGCCATAAAACAGCCGGTAGTTGCGATGCCGCAGCGCCCGCGCGATCTCCCTCCACTTCGCTCTGCCCCTCCGCCGCGCCTTGTTCTCTCCGTCCGCCACGCTGTCAGAATAATCCGCTCACCCCAGTTTGCAATTCAGCGAATATTCGATCTCCCCAATCAGTCGAGGTTGCCCCACCCTTCCCGCCTTTTGTGCGGGACGGTCGCCGTTGACTGAGAACCGGCAACTGACTACCGAAAAGCTATCTCATAAAATGGTTTTGAAAGGGCTCGGCTTCAGCCGAGCCGTGCAGGTCCGCCAGAAATGCGGGGCTTCAGCTCCTGCGGGAAACGGACGCTCGCCCGAGTCTGCCCCGCCCCGCTCGCTTTTCGCAGGCTGGGAACCCGCGACCTCCCAGGCAAGAGCCTTCTCTACCTTCACGACCCGCGAAGCCCTACCGGCTCCAATCCAGAGCGTAGATTTCCTGGCTTCCCGTATCGCGCATCGCCAGAATGGAATCGTTCGCGTCCAAGCCCATCCAGAACGTCCAATAAGGCAGTCCAGGCCGCCGCAGAGTCTTAAGCTCGATCACGCTCTCCACTCTCCGGCTCGCAATCTCTACCCGATGTACCGAGCGATCCTCCATGTCCTCGAAATAGAGGAACTTGCCGTCGTGGGAAAAGTGATAATCACCGACATGTCCTTTCACCTTCACCAGCGCCGACCACGTTTGCGTTTTGGCGTCGAGAATCTCCAGTTCCTGCCCGTCCTGCTTCATAGCGACGATGTACTTCCCATCGTTCGACCACAGTGGGACCCACAATCCATCCGAGCCCGGAATATCGGAAACCTTCCGTGTCCCCAGGTCGATCCGTTCCAGGTTGAATTGCTTTTCCCGCGACATAATCCGCCCGAACACAATCGACTTCCCATCGGGCGACCACGTCGGATCGAGTTGGCTTCTGTCTTCCACCAGCAGCGGTTCGACTGAACCACCCTCCGCCGGAACCAGATAGAGTCTCCACGGCTTGTCCGGCTCGATTCCGGTGAACGCGATCTGCTTGCCATCCGGCGACCAGTGCGGCTGCACCACCAGCAGCGGACTATTCGTCAACTGCAGCGCATCGCTGCCGTCCGCCCGGCATCGCCACAAATTATTTTCCGGATAGCTTACGTAAGTGATCCACTGTCCGTCGCGCGAAAACTCCACGTGCGCAGCCGAAAGCCCCGATAGAAACGTCAGGAACTGCCCCGACTTTTTGTCGTAGCGAACCAGTTCCGCACGCTGCTGCACTCCCACCGCAAATAGTTGTTTGTCATCCCGGCTCGGAATCGCCGATCCATACGACAGCGGCCCCGTCGTCAGCCGAATCGGATCGGCACTCCGGTGGAACCACCAGAGCTTTTCCTCCGGCAGCACCCAGACGTCCGTCATCTGACCGTGCTTGCTGAGGAACAGGAAATCTTTTCCGTCCATGGTCCAGCCCATGCTGCTCTCGCGCGCCGGTTTGCTCCAGCCAGGCGGCAACACTGGATGCGCCCCGCTCCCATCCGCCCCCGCCTCCCAGATCGTCTTGCTGTCGGTTTGCCGGTCCGACAGGTCAAACCGCATCCGCCGCCCGTCCGGCGAAAATACAAAATTCAGAATCGCCTGCTTAGACAGAATTTCATGGGCCCCGCTTCCGTCGCTATTCGCCACATAAACATCCGAGTCATGCTGCACGTAAGCGATATGCTGACCATCCGGCAACCACGTGGCGCCCCTGGAAGTCTCCAGCGCCCCCAATCGCCGCGGCGCCCCGCTGGGCAATGGCAGAATCCACAGCGCTGACTGATAAGAATTGCTGCCTTCGGTTCCAACCAGCAGTTCGTTTCCCCGCGGAGAGATATCCGCAATCCACGCATCCGGCCAGGGCGTCGGAATCGTCGACGTCTCGCCGCCTGCCGTCGATACTTGCGCCAGATTCGCGTTGCCGTTCACCAATTCCGTGAAATACAACCGCGTTCCGTCCGTGACCATGCCGCCTTTCATGCGGCCATCGCGCGTAAGTTGTGTCGTCCCCGTGATGTGTGGAACCGTCGCCGGCGCCAACATTCCCACTACGCCCCATACCGCCAAAGCCGCTACCACCACGCCAGGAATCGCCCACTTCCACCGCCGCGCAACCGAAGAAGCCACCGGCGCCGCCGTCGCCGGACCCGTGTACCGGCTCGATCCGCTCGCCACCGGAGATCGGCCCGACTCGCTGTCGCGCAGCACCCGTTTCAGATCCACCCGCATCTCCGCCGCGCTCTGGTAGCGGATCTCCCGCTCTTTCTCCAGCGCCTTGCGGATAATCTGTTCCAGCTCCAGCGGCATTCCCGGATTCAAACGTACCGGCGGCGCTGGCTCCCGATTCAGAATTTCGTCGAAGATCACCCCCGAGGTGTCGCCCCGAAACGGCAGAATCCCCGTCGCCATTTCGTAAATCACCGCTCCAAACGAGAACAGGTCGCTGCGCGCATCCAGTTCTTTCCCGCGCACTTGCTCCGGCGACATATACGCCACTGTGCCCAACGCCGCTCCCGGACTGGTCAAGTTCTCCTCAAAGGTCGCCGTTTGATCCGACGCGCCCGCCGCCGCACTCTCGCCAGAAACTTTGGCCAGCCCGAAATCCAGGATCTTCGCGTGCCCGCGGGTGGTGATGAAAAGATTTGCCGGCTTGATATCGCGATGAATAATCCCCGCCGCATGCGCCGCATCCAGCGCGTCGGCAATGTCGATCGCCGCCCGCAACAGAAGGTCCAACTCCAGCGGCCGTCCCAGAATCCGCTGCCGCAGCGTCATGCCATTGAGAAACTCCATGGCGATGAACAGCTGATCCGAATATTTTCCAATCTCGTAGATCGTGCAGATGTTGGGATGATTCAATGCCGACGCTGCCCGCGCCTCCCGCCGGAACCGCTCCAGCGAAACCGGATCGCGCGCCAGCGTCTCCGGCAAAAACTTCAGCGCCACGAACCGCCCCAGGTCAGTGTCCTCGGCCTTGTACACCACACCCATCCCGCCGCCGCCCAGCTTCTCGACGATCCGGTAATGCGAGATGACCTGCCCAATCACAGGGATGAAATCTTAGGACGCCCCATACCCCAAGTCAACGAGCGAAAGAAACGGAGGCTGTCCCACCCTACGCGCCTTCCGTAGGTCGGGAATATCCGCGGAAACGTCGAGAGCACCGAGCCCGGTTGCCCCACCCTTCCCGCGTTTTCTGCGGGAGGGTGGGCCGCACGAACGTCGCCAACATCCCGGCGTTTTCCCGACGCCTAAAAGACCGCCGCCACATGCGTCCAATGCACCTCGTGCCAGTAGAGAACCGCCACTACAGCGAAAAAAAAAGCTGCGGGAAAAATGCGGAAAGCGCGCCGGATATAAAAATTCCCCAAACTGATGGTCGAGCTGCGTTCCTGCTCCCGCAACAGCAACTTGGTGATCAGATATCCCGAGAGCACGAAAAACACGTGCACACCGAGCGCGCCGTAAGCATCAGGCACCGCCAACGAGACGTGTCGCCACTTCGCCAGATGACTGAGGATCACCATGGCAATGGAAATGGCCCTAAGCCCATCCAGCGACGGAATTCGCTTCACTGATTGCCAACCTCAAAACTTGTCATCTCGGGGGCGGCGTTACTTCGACCGGCCCACGCGGCTCGGCACATCGTACCGCGCCATGAAATGCAGCCCTGAACCAAAAACTACATCCAGAGGCCAGTCATATAATTTCAATTCACGCCGCTCCATCACTTTCGTGAGCCCCAGCACCTGCTCCGCATCGTGCCACTGACCAGCACTCCAATAGTTGAACGGAAGCGCAACCCCATATCGCGCGTTACCGACGCGATCCATAAATCTCAGCCGGGCGCTGGCCCACAGCCCCTGAAGCACATGATCCTTCAGCACGACAAACTTCTTGGCAACCCGAATGGCTTCCTTCAAAAGGACGAGCGGATCTCTGGTGTGGTGCAGGACGTCGACAAATAACACCACATCAAACGCGCCTTGCTCGTAAGGCAATGTATTTCCGTCAAATTGCGTCACCCGGATCCTCGCGCCTGGTCGCACCAACACGTCAACTCCTTGGACTGTGAGTTCCGGCCGCTGCCTCAAGAGCAAAGACGCGATCAGGCCATCCCCGCTCCCCACATCCAACACCGTTGAACCCAGAGGAATGAATTCGGAAAGGATCTGCGCCAGGCGTTGAGCGCGTTGCGGTCGGACTCTGTCCTGATGCAGCCCCTCCAGCAATTTCATTTACGGCGCATTCCAAGGACGCTGATAAAAAGACTGGAAAAGATCACCTGCACCCCCAACGTGAGGCACAAGGCTGCCGGAATAACGAGGCGAAACGTACTCGAAAAATCCAAATCGCCAAAGTGTCTGGCGTGCCAAACATCCACTGCGTAAAAGGAAAATCCTAGTCCCGTAGCCGCTAACAGCGCGCCCGCCATCAGTCCTGTTTCCAGCGTGATGTATGGGAATAAGCGATTCAGCAGTGTGTCGGGAGGATGCAGGCCTTCGGTAATCGCGAACAGCTTCGTGAAAACTGCAAATGCAATCGCCTGAAATCCCAGCAGCACGGCAATGGCGGCATACAGAAGCGTGTGTACATCGATGATAACCTGACCGATTCTCCTGGGACCCGGCAGCAGCCACGCCCCAACTAGCAGTCCCAGAAGACATAGAGCGAAGCCGGGGTAGAGAAACAACCAGCGTGGGCTATAGAGAAGGAAAAATCGCAGGGTGCGCCAGCCATCGCGCCAAGTCCGTAGGTGCGGCGCGCGCGTCCGACCATCAGGCGCCAGCGTAGTCGGGATTTCTTTTACCTTCATCTGCATTAGCGTTGCTTTGATCACCATCTCCGTGGCGAATTCCATTCCCGTGGTACGCAGCGCCAGGCGTTCGTACACATCCTTTCGAAACCCGCGCAGACCGCAGTAAATGTCACCGATGCGGATGCGGAAGAATACCCGCGCAATCCAAGTCAGGGCCGGATTTCCCAGGAGCTTGTGCAGCGGCGGCATCGCGCCTTCCTCAATCCCGCCCTTAAATCGATTTCCCAGAACGACATCCGCTCCCGCGCGCAACTCACGAATAAATTCCGGAATGAAACCGAAATCGTAGCTTCCGTCCGAGTCCCCCATTATGACGAACTTGCCCCGTGCCGCCGCGATGCCCCCCATCAGCGCGTTGCCGTATCCCTTCGCCTCAACCGGCACCACTCGGGCGCGCAGGCTCTCGGCAACTTCCTGCGACCCATCTCGGCTGCCGTTGTCCGCCACAATGACTTCCCCGCGAATACCGGCCTCTCGCATCGCGTTTTGCGCCTGCGTCACGCAGCCGGCCAGTGTTTCGGCCTCATTCAAACATGGCATTACCACCGATACTTCCACTCCCGCATTCCGAGACACGACGTCGGGCGAGCTTTCAACGGCTGTGTTGATCATGGGACACCTGAGGGATTGCCTGGGTTGAACGTATATTATCGCCACTCGGCAGGAAAATGCATCCCCCCTGACGAGGAAGACTGAGCCAAGGCCCAGGACAAGACAATGCGCTTCTCCAAATGACTGCCTTTGCACCGGCATCGCTCATCATCTGAAGAATGGCCTCTCTTTCCTCAGACGAACTACCGACGAACGCCGGGACATCGGCCGACCACAGTTCGGCAACGACCGACACACCTGCTAGATGGGCCCATAGTGCATCCTTGCCGTCTCCCACGGTCGCCACCAGATCCCCGGGCCTGATTCCATACGACCGCAGCGATTCTGCGATCCCCATTTCCGGCCGCAATCCGTTTTCCTTTCTTGCCAAATAATGCAGCAGCCCGGGTACGGTATGCAGTCCGAAAACAATTAGCGCGGCGAGCATCACGGGGCGCACCGTAGTCCGCAGCCGCTCCGGAACCGTAACCGACCCCAACGCGGCTCCCCAGAGCAAAGGAATAAATGCCAGCATGTACCGCCACGAGAGATAGACCAGCACATACATCATCACGATCGCGATAATGGGAAGAATCCAAAACCAATCCTTCGCCAGCCTTCGAAAGAACTCTCGCGGCGAGTACAGCACCAGAATGATCAGCGACAGCAGTAGAGCCTCTTCCGAGCTAAAAACGACCTCATTGAATGCTCTTGCGTTGCTTATGATGCGGCGGAGCTGCGGTCCCGGTTCAAAGCGGGGATGGTTCTGAAAGTCGTAGCGCGAAGGATCGTAGCGCGGAGCGTACGTTATTCCAGAAAGCACCGGCAACTTGAAAACCATTGGGTTGTCGTGGAGCAACGGTCCGGGATAAAAAGGCAACGCGGCGGCATCCGGACTGCCCGTTAGCCAGTTCTTCGTTTTTGGTATATCCGCCAGCCAGGCATAGTTGAGTTTGCCCGATTCGCCAATGGTAAAGTGCCCTAACGTCGTCGATAGAAAAAATACAAACGGTGAGATGATGATTAGAAACGTCGCGCCGGCCGCGACTGGCCTCAGAAGTTTCCCGCCCCGCATCTGCCGCAGCCCCATTGTGACCAGCAGGAAGACTGCGAAATAAAAAAGGATCACTTTGGCGTAGTAGCCAATTCCTAGGACGGCCCCGAACGCCACATAAGCGGAAACAGGATGCTCTTTCCCGTCTTCGAGTCTCAGCAGCAGGGCAATGCTGGCAAACACAATTGCCGCTACTGCCATATCCGGAACCAGTGCACCTATATACCATGCGGCCGGCATGACGAATAACGCATACCCGAATATCGTCCACCCTGCCGGATAAATCTCAGCGATCGAACTCATCGTCGCCGATAAAGCCCGGTTGCGTTCCCCCAGCGTTTTCCAGCACAGCCCAAACGCCAGGATCGCGACCAGGAAAATAGCAAAATTTAGGGCTCTTGCCAGCAGTAGTTCAGATTCAGGCTTGGCCGTAATTACACCCATCAGCAAAGCCAGTAACCAGGAGTACAGTGGACTCCAATAGCCATTTATCGCCGAATGCCAGTCGTGGGCGAGGTAAACCTTCGCCATATCGAGGTAGGCAATCCCGTCCACCCCCGCACCCGACGCGCTATTGCGAGCCGCGAAAGCACACTGTGCTCCAGTCAGCGCCGCAACAATTTGACAAGTTCTGTTTACCGTCGAAGACACTTCTGATCCAAGTCCCGGTCCGCTCCGCGCCTTACGCAGACCGAAGCTTCTGCTGAACAAACCTCTGCTCAAAGATCACTTAGGCGATTCCAATGAGGTCGCCGTCCCACCGAGAACGACTTTGATTCCCCCAGCAAGCAGGCGAAAACGAAAAATGAACCAACTGAGTACCGAGTACTGGCCCCCGGGCCCCTGATCCCTGGCCCCTACTTCCTCCCTCTCAACATCTCCACCACCCGCTCATAATCATCCACCGTCGAATACTCGATCACGATTTTCCCGCGACCCTTCCGGTCCCGAATCCGTACCCGCACTCCCAGCATCCGCTCCAGATCCATCTGCGCCGCCCGCACATTCGGATCCACCCACCGCGCCCCGCTCGCCTTCGCTTCTTTCTTCTTCACTCCCGGCATGTCGGGCAGCGGATCCAGCAAGCCATCCATCCGCAGCACCAGCATCTCGATCTGCTCGATGTTCATGCCCTTCTTCACCGCGTACAGCGCCGCCTCCGCGATCCGGTCATTGTTCTCCAGCTTCAGCAGCTCCTTGGCCTGCGCGAAATTGATTCGCTTCTCCGCCAGCATCTGCATCACTTCGCGCGGCAGCTTCAGCAACCGCATGTAGTTCGCCACCGACACCCGCGACAGCCCTACCCGCTGCCCGATCTCCTCCTGCGTCAGCTTGAACTCGTTGCTCAACACCCGGAACGCCTCCGCCTGCTCCAGCGGGCTCAGGTCCTCGCGCTGCAGGTTCTCGATGATCGTCATCTCCGCGGCCTGCTGCGCTGAAATCCGGCGCACCAGCGCCGGTACATGGGTCTGGCCCGCCTTCTTCGACGCATGCAGCCGCCGCTCCCCCACTACCAGGATGTATCGCCCATCCCGTTCCGCCGGACGCACCACGATCGGCTGCACCACCCCGTTCGCCTTGATTGATTCCGCCAGCTCCTCCAGCGCGTCATCATCCTCCACATACCGCGTCTGAAACGGATTCTTGTCGACATCGGCAATGGGAACATTCACCACCAGATTCGTAGGAATCCGCGTGTCCGCCACCGCCTGAATTTCGATCACCTCCCCGGCCCCCGGTTCCTCGTACGCGTCGTACTCCACCTCCCCGCTCGCCAGCGCCGGCGAACCCACGTCTGTGGCTGCAGCCGCGTCGCCGCGCATGGACACACTCTCCGCCTCTCTCGATTCCATTTCGACAAAAGCCCGTGTAGGGAGAGCGGCCCCGAGTTGCCCGGGATCCCCTGTAGGAACAGCCCCAGCAGCCTGCCGGAGATCGAGTGCAGGGACAGCTCCCGCGGACTGTCCGAGATCCTGTGTGGGGACAGCCGCCGGGGACTGTCTGAAGTCCTGTTTCGGGACAGCCGCCCCCGGCTGTCCGGCCGAGCGCAGCTCGGCAGTGTTCTCCGCAGGCACGACCGCCGCAGTCAGATCCGGCCGCAAGCCACCTGGCGAACCCGTCCCCGGAGCCGGCACCGCCCGCGGCCCGCTAAACAGCGCGGCCAGCCCCCGCCCCAAGGCCCGCCGCTTCTCTACCCCCTTATCTTTATCTTTATCCGCCGCCTGCCCCGCCACGTTCCCCACCGCCGCCGTGTTGTTCATCCTCTTCAGTCCTTTATGCTCGCTTTTGTTCTTGCTTGTGTCCCGCGCTCCAAGCGCCCGCCGGGTTTTCTTGATCACCTTCGGCATAAGCTGTCATCCTGAGCGCAGCCAAGGATCCCTACACCCTCGCACCACCGGTATTTGCCAAACGTATCTTATACATAGATATCCATCAATATGTGGGGCCCGTTCTAACATAGACGGTTATCAATGTTAAATATCGATAACCATCAATATACTAAGCCGTCTTGTCCATCTCCGCGGCCGCAATCTCCTCGACCGCCGCCTCGCCTCTGTGCTCCACTGTGCTCTCTGTGGTGACTGGTTCAGCAGCCGGTGCCTGCCGCTCAATGATCTCCTTGGCCAAACGTATATAACTCTCCGCGCCCTTCGATCGCGGATCGTAGACTAGCGCCGCCTTGCCATGGCTGGGCGCCTCAGCCAGGCGTATGTTCCGCGGCACGGTCGTGCGGCATAGCTTCTCGCCAAAAAAATTCTTCAGCTCAGCCATGACCTGTTGCGCCAGGTTGGTGCGCTCGTCAAACATCGTCAGTACCACGCCCTCAATCCCAAGCGATGGGTTCAAGCCAGCACGAATGCGCTCGATCGTGTCCAGCAGTTCGCTGATGCCTTCCAGCGCAAAGTACTCGCCCTGCATCGGAATCAGCACTGCGTCAGCCGCGACCAGCGCGTTCAGCGTGAGCAGGTCCAGCGCAGGTGGACAGTCGAGCACCACAAATTGAAAGCGATCGCGCAGTGGCGCCAGCGCGTCGCGCATGCGATACTCGCGCCCTTCTGCGTCAACCAGTTCAAGATTTGCGCCGATGAGATTTTTGTGCGCCGGGATGAGCCAGAGCTGCTCGAGCTCAGTGGTGAGCAGCGCCTCTTCGCCAGTGGCCGCGCCCATCAGCAGGTGATACGAGTTGATCCGGTCAGGATCTTTGGCGAAGCCCAGGCCGCTGGTGGCATTTGATTGCGGATCGCAATCGACCAGCAGGGTGTTGACTTCAGCGGCCGCAAAGGATGCGGCCAGGTTGATGGCAGTCGTAGTCTTGCCGACGCCACCCTTCTGGTTGGCAACAGCGATGACGCGTCCCATATTCAGTTGTGAGGAGAAGCAGAGCCACTCGCAGCATACTGCGCTTCAGAAATGAAATGCAACGAAGAAGTGCTGTGCAAGATGGTGAATTGTGTGCAAAACGTGGCGAGTGTTCCTGCAGGAACACATCGACGCTTGCGCGCATGAGGTTAAGGCAAGAGCAAAGGATGGAACCACTAAGGGCACGAAGGCGCACGAAGGCAAACCAACCTGAGCTGGGCCTGCGATTTACGGAAGTGTTCCTGCAGGAACACTTCTCAGGTTTTACAAATGGTCGGCGGGGGATTTTGTTGCCTTGTTGGTCGAGAAGGGCGATCCGATTTTGAGGGGCTCAAAGGAACGACGCTGCGTTTTTGACGAAGTGTTCCTGCAGGAACACTGTGGAAAACATTCGGACTAAATGGCGTTCGTCCTAGCATCGTTCCTGCTTATTCTCCACTTTCTACGTTGCATGACGGGTTATCAGTATTTGTACCCTATTTTTTGTCGCATTTTCCACGCCATCATTCCCACTTTCGTATTCTTGACGCACCCGCCTCACTTTTGGTGCAAAACTAGGCGAGCCGACCATGTCATCAAGCTGGCAAAATCGTCGAAATCACGCATGTTACGCCACTTGGACCTTATTCCAGGCTGGTTTAGGTCGGAACTCCGGTGGAAACTTGGGAATATTGATGGGTTTCGGGCCACCTGTTGACTTACTAGGTTCCTGACGGGACTCGGGCTATGAGGAGGATCCGGTTGCGGGAGGTTGGGATGGGAAGCGGATCGGACCAGAGGAGGCCAGGGAGGGTTTGGTGAGCTTGGTCTTGCTGGGTGGCGCCGATGAGCAGGGCGAGGCGGCCGGCTGGCCTTACCAACTGGGCCGCGGCGGGCAGGATAGTGGCGAAGCGCTCGACGGCGCGGAGGGTGACTACGTTAAAGGAGCGGGCGGGGAGGGTCTCGGCGCGGGCGGTTTGTATATTGACGTCCGTCAATGTAAGGGCGCGGACCACTTCGCGGAGGAAGATGGCTTTTTTCTGGTTGGACTCGATCAGGGTCAGGGAAAGGTGCGGCGCCCAGAGCTTGATGGGGATGCCGGGGAATCCGGCACCGGAGCCTACGTCGGCCAAGCTGAGCCGCTCGCGGGGCACAGGGGCTAAAGCCCCAGCATGTTTCGGCGCCCGATCGCGGCCCTGAAGGGCCGCTCTTCCACGGTCGTTCTCTACGACGTCCTCGGGCCTTACCCGATCCTCAGACTCTGGCACGGGCTCGAGTCTTTCGAGGCGCATGGGGAACAGGTGGCGGGCGGCGAAGAGGGACTCGCCGAAGTGGCGGGTTACGATCTGTTCCGGGTCGCGGATGGCGGTGAGGTTGATGCGGGCGTTCCAGCGCTGGAGTAGATCGATATATGTCGATATACGAAGCAGGTCGCCGGGGGTGAGTGGTTGGTCGGCGGCGGAGTCGAGGAACGGTTGCAGCAGTTCGGCGATGCGGGCGGGATGCATGCGCTGGACGATTGTAAATCCGTTTCTCATCCGCGCCAGCTCAGCCTTGGCCCGCTTGTTTCATAGAGCGTTAAAAGAGTTGGGACGCGTTCCGTCCGTCCCCGGCTTGCCCAATTGCTCCCGGTTAATTGCTCCGGTTCACTGCTAAAGTCAAGGCCTCCGCCGTCGGGAGGTAACATCCTGCCGCGACTCACCCTCGTATTCCTCCCAATAATAGGCGCGTGCCTTTTCAAGCGCGGATTCGAATGAAATTCCTTGCTGGCGACTTCGCGCGATGCTTCGAAAATCGCACCAGTGCATGAGGTCAGCAAGCAGGTCACTCAATACGAGCTCAACGTCCGTTGGGGAGCCCTCCCCTGATGCAGCGCTCTTGTTAAGCTGCGCGATGGCAAGGGTGCCCCACAGGGCGAGGTCGGCGGTGGAGGGTCGTGAATCTGTTTCTCGCAAACGCCTATTTACTCGCTCTATCTCTCTTCTAATATGACGTACGACAGCACCGTTGCTCATCGCTCAGCCCCCTCGCTAGCGCTACCAGCCCCCGTCCATCTGGCCGGGTCGAATCGCCGTGTTCGTCCGAGCTTCGGCCCGCGGTGTTCTATTCTAGAACATTTTTCACGCACCGCGCGCGTACCCTCTCATTGTGAAAAGGAAGGCCCCGCGAAAAAACATCTCTGGCGGGCGTATGGCACAAGCGCGTAGGGCACAGAGCCCGCGGCTGACGCAGAACGAACTGTCGGGCAGACTCGCCCGGCTTGGGATTCAGCTCGACCGTGCAGCCGTCGCCAAGATTGAGAGCGGACAACGCCACGTCCTCGACTACGAGCTCAAGGCCATTGCACGAGCGTTGCGAGCCGAGGTTGGCTGGCTTCTTGGGGATGGGCAGAATTGAGAGATCCCTGTTCTCAATTAAGATTCGCGACGCGACGAGCTAAGTCCGACGTGGCGAACAAACTCGTCAGCATGTTCCTTCACGAGCTCAGCCGCAGAGTCAGCCAGACCTGGTCCATGACGGTTGATGGTGAAGAGTACGAAAAGTTGGTACGAGAGCGCTTCGGAAACAGGTGCCCCTATTGCCTGTGCGACCTCGCGGACACGGTCCCTGTCATAGAGCACCTCGACGGTATGAATCGCTATCGCGCGGGTCTCCACGTTCCGGGAAATGTATTGGTTGCCTGTGGGCGGTGTAACGGCGAGAAGCGAAGGGATGATTCCCGTAGGATCCTACCGGGCGACCTGTTGGGATGGGAGGCCTTTCTGTCCCACGATGGAACGAGTTGCGCCACCGCATGCCTTACGTGCAAGTACTGGCAGAGCGTCTGGCCGGATGAGACGGCGCGAAGGGCTCGCCTCTCGGAGAACCTGGAAAGGCTCCGTTCCTTCCGCCGGTCATTTCCCGAACTTGAATGCGCATCCCAAAACCTGGCGCGCGCACTCCCTCAGTTACTGGCGAAGCTTTATTCGGACTGCCAGGTGTTCGCGGAGACAGAGATCAAGGCGCTTCTAGGAAAAGTTCCAACAACGTAAGGTGGGATCACTAGTCTGAAATTGCAGTCTTCGCAAATGGCCCAGAGGTTGTCGAGCTCGTTGGTCCCGCCCCATTCTCTCGGTTTCTTGTGGTCCACAACGAGGGCTACGCCGTGCTTTTCGATGGATCTGCCGCACATCTGGCAGCGCCCGCGAGCACTACGAATGACTTCAGCCCGTATCTTTTGATTGATCTGCCCCTCGTCAACGATCTCACCTCTGTTGCCGCTGAACTTGTATAGGGTGACTCTTCGCTTCTTTCCGTTTACAACGGAGGTGGCAATCTCTTTCGTAATGACGAACCATTTCCTAAGATCTCTTTTTCGTCTATCTAGATGGGTTTGATCACCCGGTTCCAACCCTTCATTCTCCAATTCTTCACGTATTTGGCCTCCGGAAATGCCACCCGGAAATCTCTTCATTACTTCGATGATTCGGAGGTGGATCGCACCGGGTTTGCTCTTTCCTGCCATGGCGTCGCAGATACGATACCAGAGTGGCGGCCGGCTACCTCAAGCCCCATTTGGCTTGAGTGGGACGGTTCGACGGGCGGGGCGGATGGCCCAGCCCTCCTCTAAGGGGCCGTGATAACTGAGGCTGGGCCGGCTTTCGCGATTTTTGAAGCGTGGGGAATCGATCATGCAGGTGATCCCAGATGAAAAGCGGCCGCAGAACTGAGGCCGGTTCGGGCGCATAGCGCCCGGTCAGGGTCAGATCAGTTATCCCGTAGTCTGCTGCCTTATTCGACAGACTCTGGCAGGGTGCGGAAAAAGTCCCTTCATGCGCCCGTCGTCTCAGCGGCTAGAGCCGCAATTCATTTTGCTGCAGTTACGGCGCGGCCGGAACCTGTGCCCTTTCAAACCGCGAGTAAGTTCCATTGGTCTTCTCCTCCGGCACCGGCGCGGCGGGCGGGACGCCCTCCGGACGGCCGCCGGGACGGCGGCGCTACTTTGGGCCCGGGAAGCGGTGTAAGGGAAAGTACGATATATCGTGAAGCGATACAACGAAAAGAGGCCGAGGGTAAATCTATCTTAATAGGGGGATTTGTGAAGATCAGGAGGTGTGGGAAATGACTCACGTGAGAATGTTTTTTGCCCTGCTTTGCACGTTGCTGTTGACGCTGACGGTGGGTGTTTGCGTGGCCGGCAGCGCTGCGAGCGCGACCAAATCGGCGAGCAAGCCTATGAGTAAGACGGCGGCGAAGCCTGCCACAGCGCAGAAGAAAACGGGCCAACAGGCAAAGAAGGCGTCTGCCAAGAGCGATGTGCTGGCCCGCGCGGAAGAACTCAGTGGAACCGTTAGTTTTATCAGCCCCTCGGACAAAGAAGTGACGCTGATTGGCGCCAACGGGGTTCCTTATGACTTCGACCTGACCCGGAGCACCAGCGTGGAGCTTGCGGGCAAGAAGGTGAAGGCGAACGAGTTGACGGGGGAAAAAGAGAAGCAGGCTACGATCCGTTTTCTGCCTACGGCACGGGGAAATATGGCGCAGAGCGTGCAGGTGAGCAGTTCATAGGAGTTCGCTGCGCGTCGTTTCTGTGGAGATGAAGTGGCGCTTCCGTGGAGATGAATTGGCGGAGCACTGGCGCTTTTTGCCTGGTTCCGGTTTAAGTTCGGTCAGTCTTCTCTCGGGCACCGGCGCGGCGGGCCGGGAGGGCGGCGCTACGGTTACGAGTCCGCGTGCTTCTGGGATGGTGGGGTGGTTAGGCGGAGGATGGCGGCCGGGTACCCCATTTCTCGCGTTCTTTGCGAGAGGCGGTGCTTTTCGCCGACACTCTCCCGACACTCAACCAGCGCTCTATCGAATTATCTCCCCCCACCAAGCCCAGCCGTTGATCCGAACCAATCCCGCCTTGTGGCAAGCATGGGAGCGGTGATGCGAGGTCACGTGTGTGACGGATGAACATTGGAACTGACCTCGGGCTTATAGTGGGCTATGAGCCAAAAGCCCCCACCCTTCGACTTCGCTCAGGGCCGGCTTTCTCGCAAGAAACGCGAGAAATGGGGCACCCCGCCTTGATGGATGCCTCGCGAATGGGAAATGCGAACCCCGCCTTATGGCGCCAGCAGGAAGCCGTGCCATACCGAACTGGCGTCAATGCAGAATCCTGCGATGGCTCCCTTTGAGTTGATGCCGAAGGGCCAAGTCCCCTGAGAACCGGGACAGTTGAAAGTGGCGATGGCGCCAGTGGCGGCTGCACGCACGAAACCGTGGCTCAGTTGACTCTGTTTACTTCCGGGGTTTCTGTCAGCTACGGGCAACTGCTGACTTAAACACCCCGTGACGAAAATCACAGACAACAGACTGCGAGTTGGACAACGATCAGAATGGGTAGCATGCGTGGAACAAGTCCCAATTCCCCATCTCCGTCGCTGGAAGTTGAGTCCTCGCCCCCGTCTCCTCCGAAGCCACAGCCGCAGCAGGGATGGCTCGAAAGGTTCGTAATCCAATTGTTCATTGGCCCGGGCGGCATTCGCGCTGGCTGGCGGCTGGCAATCTTTCTTGCGATCACTATCGCCCTGGTCGCAGGTGCGAGTTTCATGGCGAGAACATCAAGACACGTAGCATCCCCGCTCGAGAATGAAGTGGTGGCATTCCTCATCGTTGGGTTCGCCAGTTGGGTGATGTCGCGAATTGAACGCCGTAGAATTGCCGACTATGGGCTGCCGTTGCGCCATGCCTTTCGAAGCCAGTTTTGGCAGGGAATCGCGATTGGCTTTGTGGCAATTACCGTGTTGCTAGCGAGTATGCGACTGGCCGGCGTTTTCCGCTTTGGGACCATCGGCCTGCATGGCTTCGAGTTATGGAAAGATGCGATGGCGTGGGGTGCGGTTTTTCTTTTTGTCGGCTTTTTCGAGGAGTTCTTCTTTCGAGGGTATCCGCTTTTCACGCTGACCACAGGCATGACATTTTGGCCGGCAGCAATTCTGCTTTCTGCCTTGTTTGGGCTGCTTCACCACAGCAATCCGAACGAGAGCTGGGTTGGCGCTGTTGAGGCGGGCGCCACGGGGCTGCTTTTTTGCTTCATGCTGCGTCGCACGGGCAATCTCTGGATGCCCATCGGATTTCATGCTGCGTGGGACTGGGGCGAAACATATTTCTACGGGGTGCCGAACAGCGGATATGCGTTCAACGGGCATTTGTTCAACCCTACATTTTCCGGACCAGGCTGGCTGACGGGCGGAAGTGCTGGGCCCGAAGGAAGCTGGCTCTCGATCGCGCTGCTCGTAGTTCTCTGGATCATTTTTTCGCTCTGGCTGCGCGTAAACAAGTACCCGAATCTCGACGCGATTCGCTTCCCACGCGGCAAGCGCTCCGTCGCGGCCAGGACTTGACGCAGGTCAAGGCTCACAAGATCGGCTGCTCAGGCGCTAAAAGCGCAGGTCATTTTCGAAAGCATATCGGGACGAGTGAACTCATGCCCTTTCCGGTTGGGGCTCGCTGGCAAATTCCGGGATGACACCGGACAGCCGCCGGGACGGCGGCGCTACGGTTGCGGGTCTGCGTGCTTCTGGGATGGTGGGGTGGTTAGGCGGAGGATGGCGGCGGCGGCGGTGTAGCTGACCTCGAGTTTGGGATCGTTGAGCAGAGAATCAATTTTGGGGGCGAGAGAGGGATCGCCGCGCTGGGCAAGGGCTTGCAGGGCGGCTACGCGGATCAGCCAGTTGCGGTCGTGGGCGGCGTTGACCAAGGCTACGGTAGTGCGGGGATCGGGGTCGGCGGCCAGGTTGGTGGCGGCGGCGGCCTTGGTGGGTGATCCACTGGCGCGATCCTTCTCGATGGTGCGCCAGGCGTCCCATCCCATGCCGGCGTAGGGGACAAAGCCGAGGCCCTGTTCGAAACCCATCAAGGCGAGCTGTTTGGGATCGCGGAACATTTCGGTTTCCTGATCGAAGAAGCCTGCGCTGCTCTTGCGCTGGCCGGTGAGGATCGCGTAGTAGACCTCGTAACAGGCGGGATCGTTGAGCTGGCGCAGTGCGTGGGCGGCGGCGAGCACGACGCTGAGGTCTTTATCGGAGAGAGCCGTCTTTAATGCGGGGACCGAGGTGGCGGCGCGCATTTTGCCGAGAGCGGTGGCGGCGGCGGCGCGGATTTCAGGCTTGGGATCGTAAAGGGCGGCTTCGGCGAGTTGCGCGATGCAGGCATCGTTGGGCACCAGGCCTAGAACGCGGACGGCGATCAGTCGTCTTTGTGTGTTGCTCTGCTTTGACGCCGAGGAGAGAAGAGTCCAGGCGCGGTCTGCGAGGGATTGGTCTGGAGAGTGGGTGGAAGCCGGAGCGAAGGCCAACGAGTAGAGAAGGAAAAAGAAGGCGAGCGATTTGCGAAGGGGCATGGCGGTGCGGGCTCCGGGTTATGAGGATCATGTGAGTTTAATGCAGCTTTTATATAGCTGCGAGCCGGAGGGGCTGAAGCCCGATGGTGCGGCTTGCGTCCCCCTCAGCGACTAAAGCCGTAATTTCATGTGGGCAGTTGTGGCTCGGCTGGAGGCCGCGCCCTTTCAAACCGCGAGTGTACACATTGAGTTTTTCGCAGCCTGCCGCGACCTGCAGGAGCTGCGCGCTCGGCACAGCGGGCGAGGACGCCTGCCTGACAGCCGCCGGAACGGCGGCGCTACGGTCGGGATTACAACCGGTGGACGAGTGTCAAGTGGGGTGCCGCGGTTTTGTTGAAAATTAATATAGAGCTGGGGAGCGGGATTTGGCATCCCACTTCCTATGACCCCGAAGAAGGAAATCTTTGACGAAAAATACCGGGTAGTGGCGGTGGAAGGTCAGAGCCTGACGATCCAGGGAGTGCGGAGCGGGAAGGTGCTGACCATCGTCAATCAGACTCCTGAGGTGCCGCTGACGGCGGGGGATTATCCGCCGGGAAAGTTGATCGCGTTGAGCGATCCGACGAGTTCGCCGATCAACTGACGGACACCGACTCCGCTGATATTTGTTCTGGTTTTTACCACGACCCTATCGATTGGTTAGTCTCACAAAATCCCCACCCTGCGCTTCCTGTTATTTGGACAAAGAGCGGCTTTCGGTGTATTCTGTTTGTACTGAAATTAACGATATGCCAGAACTAACCGGAGTACAGAAACAGTACATTCTCCACTGGGGAGAGATGGGAACGCGGTGGGGGATCAACCGGACGGTGGCGCAGATTCACGCGCTGCTGTACTTATCCCCGCACGCGTTGCCGGCAGAGGAGATTGCGGAGACGCTGAGCGTGGCGCGGTCGAATGTGAGCACGTCGATCCGCGAGCTGGAAACCTGGGGGATTGTGCGGGCGGTGCATGTGCTGGGCGACCGGCGGGAACATTACGAATCGATGAAAGACGTGTGGGAGATGTTCCGGCTGGTGATCGAGCAGAGGAAGCGGAGGGAGATCGATCCCACGCGGGAGATTCTGCGGCAGTGCCTGGCGGATCTGGACCCGAAGGAAGCGGGAGCGGAGTACACGCGGGAGCGGCTGGCGGCGATGGCGGGATTCTTTGAGGCGGTGACCGAGTTGTATGACCAGATGAAGAGGCTGCCGACCGGGACGGTGCGGAAAATGCTGCGGGTGGGGACGAAGATGCGGAAGAAGGCGGGGTAAAAATTTTGGATGTTAACTTCTGTTTATACAGAACTATCTGATTGTACGGTCTGTTCGGATTGGCGGGGCTAAACCCTTGGGTGGGAACTGGAGGATGGGTGAGCGAGACCGTAGTAATTACCGGGGCGTTCAGCTACACGGGCAAGTACGTGGCGCGGCTACTGCTGGACCGCGGGTATCAGGTTCGAACCCTAACCTTTCATGCTGAGCGGACGAACGAGTTCGGCAATCGGGTCCAGGTGTTTCCTTACAACTTTGACCGGCCGGAGGAATTGCGGCGAAGCCTCGAGGGCGCCTCGGTTCTGATCAACACCTACTGGGTGCGTTTTCCCCATGGGGGGGCGACGTTTGAGAGCGCGGTGCACCACTCGCGGATTTTGATTTCTGCAGCGAAACAAGCCGGGGCGCGGCGGGTCGTGCACGTGAGCATTGCGAGTCCGTCGATGCAGTCGAAACTGGGGTACTACCGGGGGAAGGCCCAGGTGGAGGAAGCGGTGCGTGAATGCGGCTTGGAGTACGCGATTGTGCGGCCGACGGTCATCTTTGGGGCGGAAGACATTTTGGTCAACAACATCGCGTGGTTTGTGCGGCATTTTCCGGCGTTCGCGATTCCTGGCGACGGACGATACGCGATTCGTCCGATCTATGTCGAGGACATGGCGCGATTGCTGGTCGAAGCGGCGCAGAGGCAGGAAAATTCGACGGTCAATGCTGTGGGACCGGAGACGTTTGCCTTCGAGGAGATGGTTAAGTTGATAGCGAAGTTCGTGAGGAGGCCAGTAGGGATTGTCCATGTGCCGACGTGGGCGGCGTATGTATCGACGCTCGTGATGGGATGGTTGGTCGGTGATGTCGTGCTCACGTGGGAAGAGTACAAGGGCCTGATGGACAATTTGCTCGCTCCCGAGGGCCCGTCGGCGGGAGAGACGCGACTTAGCGCGTGGCTGGAGGAAAACCGCGAGAGGGTGGGAATGAAGTATGCGTCGGAGGTGGAGCGGCATTTTTGAGAACGAAATGAAGACTTAACCACTGAGAACGCGGAAAAGATCCGATCTCGCACTGAGCCGGCCTGGTGTGGCGTTGCATACCCCAGGGGCTGAAGCCCCGTCTTTGCTGGGTTGGGCGGCACGGCTCAACAGGTTGCGGAAAAAGTCCTCGGGGTGGGCAAGAACGACCACTGGGGCTAAAGCCCTTACTCATTATGCCGGACTCACGCGGCCCTGAAGGGCCGCTCCCCCACAGGCGCACCGGCATTTTCGAGTTTTTCCGCAGCCTTTCAAGCCATGCTCTTCCCTTGAAGCCACGCCCTGCCACAGAAAATTTATGGACTGGCATCTCAGCATGTTTCAAGGCGCTCTGAACACTGCGCGCAAAAAACTTTCCGAGGGGCGCAGAGGAACACGGGGTTCGTCAAGCACAATCGCCCTTCCCGCCAAATTTTTTTTGCGCGGGCGCAAGTGCACAAGGCTTGCGGCAGTTACCATCGCGGCACTTGACAGCGTGAGGGCATCGGGTTCTGAATAGAAGCTCGGGCAAAAATTCCAGCCGAACTTTTTCACTCGACCAAAATTTTTGTGCTAGTATGCGGGACTGGTCCTGCTTTTGCACTTCGTCTAAATTTTCAGCGCGACGTAAAAACGGACGCATTCCGCAGTAAAATTAACGTTCCATCGAACGCAGGACAGCAGTCTTTAGAAGGCGCTCACACCCAGCCGCCAGAGCGCCGTAGTGGTGAAGAAATCATATATGTCAGCTCCAAGCACAACGACCCTTTCTCCGAATCCGTGGGCGCGCATTCTGGATGCGCTGGAAAAAAAGATCAACCGGCACTCCTACGACACCTGGCTTAAACCGACGCGCTACAGCCACTCGAGTGGAGGAGTTCTGTTCGTGCGGGTGCCGACGGTGGAGTTCCGCCACGCCGGGGACAAGTACGCGGACTTGATCCAGGAGGCGATCGATGTCTTGGGACTGGGATTCAACGATGTGAAGTTCGTGACGCCGGAGGACGACCCGGCGGCCACGACGGTCCGGCACGACGGAGGCCTGAGTGCCTCGGCGGCGGGGAGTCCATCGCAGTCGCGGTTCGATTGGGACGGCGCGGCGCAACTGAATCCGCGGTACACGTTTGACGCGTTCGTGATTGGCAGCGGCAACCAGTTTGCGCATGCGGCGTGCCAGGCGGTGGCGGAGCGTCCCTCGAAAGCCTACAACCCGCTGTTCCTGTATGGCGGCGTGGGCATGGGCAAAACGCACCTGATGCAGGCGATTGGACATGAGATCAAGCGGCGGATGCCGCAGGCGGCGATCTGCTACGTGTCGAGCGAGAAGTTCACCAACGACATGATCAACTCGCTGCGCTACGACAAGATGACGACCTTCCGGGACAAGTTCCGGAATGTGGATGTGCTGCTGATTGATGACATCCAGTTTCTGGCGCAGAAGGAACGGACGCAGGAGGAATTCTTCCATACGTTTAACGCGCTGCACGAGTCGATGAAGCAGATCGTGATTGCCAGCGACCGTTCGCCGAAGGAGTTGGCGGAGATTGAGGACCGGTTGCGCAGCCGGTTTGAGTGGGGATTGATCGCCGATATTCAGCCGCCGGACCTGGAGACGAAGGTGGCGATTCTGCAGAAGAAGGCAGAGCAGGAAAAAGTCACGCTGCCGACGGACGTAGCCTTGTACGTGGCGTCGAATATCCGGTCGAACGTGCGCGAGTTGGAGGGAGCGCTGATCCGGCTGGTAGCGCACTCTTCTTTAATTGGGGCGGAGATCACTTTGCCCTATGCGCAGCAGGTGCTGAAAAATTTTATCGACTCGCAGGCGCGGAAGGTCACGATCGAATCCATCCAGAAGATGGTGGCCGAGCAGTTCGGGCTGCGGCTAGTGGAGATCAAGGCGAAGAATAATTCGCGGGCAATCGTCTATCCGCGGCAGATTGCGATGTACCTGGCGAAACATCTCACGGAAGCTTCGCTGCCGGAGATTGGGCGGCAGTTTGGCGGCAAGCATCATACGACCGTGCTGCACTCGGTGGAGAAGATCGAAGAGGTGCGCAAGAACGATAAGGATTTGAACAGGCTGATCAATAAATTGACCGAGCAATTAGGCGGATGATTCGCGGGGCGCGCGGCGATTTCCACTTTGCAATATAGTCTTCCTTGTAGGTGCCTGTGTATGGGATGTGGAAGTTGTGCAAGAGTGGGGGAAAATCGGAATGATGGGCGAGATACAGTAGGAGGTCCGAAGCGCGCGAGACCGATTTCTCACATCAGGGGTAAGGCGGGAAGGCAGTGACAATAGGAGAGTTGAAAAAGATTTCCACTTCTCCGCAGAGCCTACTGTTACTGCTGGTTTTATAGGTTTTGCATTTGATATAAGGTAGTACCAGAAGTAGTGCCAGGAATGGCTGGTCAGGGCCGGAGACCTCAGGGGCTAAAGCCCGGTTAGGAAATGAGGCTAGCGGCACGACTAAAGTCGTGCCCTTCCACGAAGCGTGCTGACTCATGAAGGATGTCTTCATGGATTGGAATTCACGGATCGTGCTCTCTCCCGGGCAAGGCCGTATTCGGGGAGAAGGATTTTATGCCGGTGGAAGCCGCCGTTGCCACGGGGACGATGGAGATCACGGTCAGCAAATTTGAGTTGCTGCGCGAGTTGACCGCAACCCAGGGCGTGGTCGAGCGCAAGACCACGATTCCAATCCTATCCAATTATTTGTTTGAGGCGGCGGGAGAGCGGCTGTCGCTGACGGCGACGGATCTGGATCTGAGCCTGCGGACTTCGTGCGCGGCAAAGGTGAAGAAGGAAGGCTCGTGCACGATTCCGGCGCGCAAGTTGCATGACTATGTGAAGCTGCTGCCCGATGCGGATATCACGATCAAGCTGCTGGAAAATCATTGGGTCAGCATTCGCTGCGGGCGGTCGAATACGAAGATGGTGGGGATGGCGAAGTCGAACTTCCCCAGCCTGCCGGCGTTTCCGACAGCGGGAGCGGTGACGATCCGGGCACAGGTGCTGCGCGGGCTGATCGCGCGGACCGGATTTGCGATTTCGAATGAAGAGTCGCGCTATACGCTGAATGGCGGGTTGATGCTGATCAAGCCGGAGTCGATCACGATGGTGGCGACGGATGGGCACCGCCTGGCGCATTGCGAGCGCGCGGGAGAAAAGTTCGATGGCGTCTCCGGCGAGATGAAGACGCTGGTTCCAAAGAAGGCGATGGACGAATTGAAGTCGCTGCTCGATGCGACCGACGCGGAGACGGTGGAGTTTGCCAAAGACGAGTCCACGCTGTTCTTCAGGATTGGATCGCGGTTGCTGACTTCGCGGCAGTTGACGGGACAATTCCCGAATTTTGAGGCGGTGCTGCCGAAGGACAACAGCAAGGTGGTTCCGCTGAATGCGGACGAATTGAATTCGGCGATTTTGCGGGTGGCGCAGTTTGCCGATGAGCGGTCGCGGGCGGTGCGGCTGCGGCTGGAAAAGGGCGAGGTCAAGATTTCGGCGTCGTCCACAGAGGCGGGCGAGTCGGAGGATTCGCTGGAAGCGATGTACAACGGCGAACCGCTGACGATTGGGTTCAATGCGGCGTACCTGGTGGATTTTCTGAAAGCCGCGGGCACGGCGGAAGTGAGATTGGAATTGAAGGATCCGCAGTCGGCGGGGCAGTTGCGGCCGGCTGAGGGGGATGATTATAAGTACCGGTATATCGTGATGCCGATGAGAATTTGAGGGACTGGCCTACACCGGGGCTAAAGCCCAATTTCGGAGGATGCGGCTAACGCGGCGCTAAAGCGCCGCTCTTCCACGGTACCTCCAATTCCCCATAGTTTCTGCCCGTCAGCGTTCCAGCCCTTGACCTGCATTTCTTCTCTGCCTTACAGTGGCCGCAATTCCAATTTGGAGGGCGTTATGCTCGACGGATTCAAGAAATTCATCCTGCGCGGAAATGTTGTGGATATGGCGGTGGGCGTGGTGGTGGGCGCGGCCTTTGGCGCGGTAGTTACGGAACTGACGAAGGCATTCCTGACGCCTCTGATCGCGCTGATCGTGGGCAAACCGGATTATTCGAATTTAAAATTCACGGTGCGCGCGACGACGTTTCCGATCGGCGACTTTATTAATGCGTTGATCTCGTTCGTGCTGATTGCAGCGGCGGTGTATTTCTTTGTGGTCGTCCCGGTCAACTGGTTGATGGCGCGCATGCACAAAGACGAGCCGACGGCGGCGCCGACGACGAAGAAGTGCCCGGAATGTTTGAGCGAGATTCCGATCGAGGCGAAGCGGTGCGCGCATTGCACGCAGCCGGTGCTGGCGCGGGTAGCGTAGGACATTGTTGATTCTTGATTGCTGATTGTTGAATAAAAACCAGGTTCAGTAAGATTAAGGGATGCACTTTCGTCGTACGCTGAACCTGGGTATTGTCGTTCTCGTTGGGCTCACCGCTTGGGCACAGTCGCCCTCCAGACCCTCCACTACTCGCTCGTCTTCTGGACATTCCTCGTCTGCTCCGAGCCAGAAGCCTGCTGCCGGGATTGACGCCGGATCGGTCGTCAATGGCGTTTATCGCAATAAAGGCTTGGGACTGACTTACAAACTTCCTGCGGGGTGGGTGCTGCGGACTGAGGAGATGAATGCGCCGGAGGGTGCGGACAGTGCCTCCACAAAAACTTCAGAATCTTCACCACAGGGGGCACGGAGGGGCACAGGGGACAGCCGGGTGCTGCTGGCGGCGTTTTCGCGGCCTCCGGAGGCGAAGGGGGAGGATGTGAATGGCTCGGTGGTGATTGCGGCCGAGAGTGTGGAGGCTTATCCGGGGCTGAAGGAGGCGGAGCAGTATTTTGGTCCGCTGACCGAGGTGGCGACCGCGCAGGGGTTCTCGGCGGATGAGGATCCGTATGAGGTTGAGGTGGGGACGAAGAAGCTGGTGCGTGGGGATTTTCATAAAGATGTGGGGACGCGGGTGATGCGGCAGTCGACGCTGGTCTGGCTAGCGCACGGGTATGCGGTCTCGATCACGGTGATTGGCGGGTCGGAGGATGAGGTGGAGGAGTTGATCGATGGGATTAATTTTGAAAGTAAGGGGAAATGAAATTCTTTTTCGCGGATTTCGCGGATGAACGCGGATTATAAAAAAGAGAGCTAGCGGGTGGAATCTTTATAGGGTTCGATTGTGCGAACGATGACGGCGGAAAGGAACAGGGGCTAAAGCCCGGTCCGTTACGGCTTCTAACGCGGCGCTAAAGCGCTGCTCTTCCACCTTTCCCCAAACGCGGCGCTAGAGCGCCACTCTTGCTCATTCTCAACCCCACCGGTAAAGCGCAACACTTCCACAACCTCTTCCACATTTATTGCGGGGCCGGGACGTGGGCGTTGATTTCGATGGCAATTCTTGGTGGGCGGAGGAGCGTGTTGTGGATGAGGCAGTGATGGACGGCGCGCTCGACTCCGGCGCGGTGCTGGTCGGTTAATTCCACCGGGGTTTCGATTTCGATGCGGAAGTTGTCGATGCGAGCGGTGGGGTCTTTGACTTTGTCGGCGGTGATGCGGACGCGGGTGCCTTCGGTGGCCAGCTTGAATTTGCGCAGGTATTGCGCGGCGTAAAAGGCGGCGCAGGATCCCAGGGAGGCGAGCAGCAGTTCGGGGGGAGTCATGCCCTCGTCGAAACCGGCATTCTCCGCGGGTTGATCGCTGATGATCGTGTGTTGACGGGCCTTGATTTCGAATTGCACTGCGCCGAGATGGTCGATAGTGACTTCCATGGAAAGCCTCCGGGAAAATTGTGGCATTTTCAGGGATGGGTGGATGTGTGCAGGATCACTGTTAGCCATGAGCAATGAGCGGTGGGTTATGAGCAAGTCGGTTGAGCCGAGTGGATTGGTGGGAAGGATGCTTCGGGTTCGCCGGATGACAACAACCTCAGGGGGCTAAAGCCCGACCAGTGGCTGGCGTTGGACGCGGCGCTGAAGCGCCGCTCTTCCAAAAAACCTCGAGCGCTTCGAGATGGAGGCCAAGCTAAGAATCAATCGAGGGGTTCGGGGTGGAGGCTGAGGTCTTTTTCGCCGGCGGCTTTTTTGGCGGCGTATTTTTTCATCCAGGCTTCCCAGGATTTGCCGGCGGCGGTGTCGCGCCCGGTGAAGGCGAGGGCGGCGATATCGGAGTAGGGGATCGAAATTTTTTCGTTGGAGTCTCTGGGATAGAGGCGGACTTGCGAGTCCTGGAGCGTGGCGGCGGAGCGGCGGTCGAAGAGATAGCCTTCGATTTTGGATCCGTCTTTGAGGGTGATGGTGATGTCCCCGCGGTAGTCGAAGGCCTTCTCCAGGGCCTGGCGGAGTTCTTCTTCGGAGGCGAGAGTGGGATTCCAGCCTTCCAGTTGCTCGCGCTCCGTGCCGGGGGCGACTTCTAGAGAGTCGGGGTTGGAGTGCTGTGGATGTTCTTCGATGTGGCCTGCTTCTTTGCCGGTCATGGTCCGTGGCAGAAGCGACAGGGGCTAAAGCCCTGTCAAATCTGACCCCTTATCGCGGCGCTAAAGCACCGCTCTTCCACTTCCTTATCGCGGCGCTAAAGCGCCGCTCTTCCACTTCCTTATCGCGGCGCTAAAGCGCCGCTCTTCCACTTCCTTATCGCGGCGCTAAAGCGCCGCTCTTCCACTGCTCGGCTTCGACCGTGGGCGCGATCTGGATCAACGGGTTCACCGGCGCTTGCGGTTCTTCCAGCACGCGAAGCGCTTCGTCGTCTTTATAGGTCGTGAAGAGGGTGCCTTTCACCGTCGCCAGGAAGCCGCTGAGTGAACTGAAGGTCGCGTTCACCGCGCTGGCTTCGTAGCCGCTGTGGACCATGCAATTGGCGCAGGCCGGGTTGCCGGATTCGGTGCCGTAGTTCTGCCACTCCGTGGTCGCCAACAATTCTGAAAAAGTTTCGGCATAGCCATCTTGCAGCAGGTAGCAGGGCTTTTGCCATCCGAAGACGTTGTAGGTGGGCATGCCCCACGGGGTGCAGGGGTAGGTGCGCTTGCCCATCAGAAATTCAAGGAAGAGCGGCGAGAGATTGAACTGCCAGCTCTTTTTGCGATTCGAGAGGATCGCGCGGAACATGCGGCGGGTACGGGCACGGCCCAGGAAATGTTTCTGATCGGGAGCTTTGTCGTAGGAGTATCCGGGCGAGAGCATCATGCCTTCGACGCCGAGGTCCATCATCTCGTCGAAGAAGGCGCGGACGGATTTCGGATTTGCGCCGTCGAAGAGCGTCGTGTTGGTGGTGACGCGGAAGCCGCGGCGGAGTGCTTCTTTGACGGCGTCGACGGCGATGTCGTATCCCCCTTCGCGGCAGACGGCGAGGTCGTGCTCTTCGCGCTGGCCGTCGAGATGCACGGAGAATGTCAGGTATTTGCTGGGCCGGAAGAGATGGATCTTTTCTTTCAGCAGCAGGGCGTTGGTGCAAAGATAAATATATTTCTTGCGGGCGACTAGGCCGGCGATGATCTCGCCGATCTGGGGATGCATCAGGGGCTCGCCGCCGGGGATGGAGACCATGGGAGCGCCGCATTCGTCGACGGCGCGGAAACATTCTTCGGGGCTCAAGTCCTTCTTGAGAATGTGGGCGGGGTACTGGATCTTTCCGCATCCGGCGCAGGCCAGGTTGCAGCGGAACAGCGGCTCGAGCATCAGGACGAGCGGGTATTGCTTGCGTCCGGCGAGCTTCTGGCCGAGGACGTAGGTACTGACCGTCCACATTTGCGAGACTGGTACTGGCATCGAACCCCTTGTAGGTATTTATTTTAGCAGGGAAAGCGGCGGGGGCGGATGTTGCCTGGCAAAATGCTGCAACCAGGGCCTGGGATTGTTCGTCTAAAGGTCCGTGCCCTTTCGCCAATGGGAACGACCGAAAGGACGCTTGTCCAGAACCGAGAAACCCGGTACCCTACTTTCCAACCAACCGTATGTTCAACCCACACCCCAACCTGGCGGACGAGATCAACAGCGAGATCATTCAATCGGAGATTGAGGGCGGGGTGTTTCTGAACGACCTGCCGCCGGCGACGGTGCTGCAAATCCAGACCATGCATCATTGCTATACGGCGGTGCTGCTGGGCGGTAGCGAGGCGCTGCTGTCGGGGCATCCGGAGTTCTGCCCGGAGCCGGTGCAGGTGGCGATAGCCGGGTCGACGTGGGGCGGGTCGATGCTGAAGATGCAGTACGTGGGGCGGGGCATGCACCTGGAATTTCGGCATCCGGCGTATGCGACGCCGATCGTGACGTCGCCGATTCAAGAGATTCGGGATAAGGTTGAGTTGCCGGCGCTGGAGTTGGACTCGCGGCCGCACGGGGCGCATTCGTAGGCTTGCGGCTTACGCGGGGTCGGGGCACAGGGGCTAAAGCCCAGTTCTTTCTTCACACCTAACGCGGCGCTAAAGCGCCGCTCTTCCACGTAGCGGCGTCGTAGCTGGCGGCGCTACTTCTCCACTTCATTTCGGATCGTCGTTGGTCGATTCGCAGGGGACCCTTTTAAGCTGCGGCGACTTGTCTTCTGCGGGATCGATGATCATCTTCAGATCAACCGCTGCGTGGGGACAATCGAGGGCCTCCTGCACACTCCCGCGATCAAAGCCTGTAGGAAGCAAGTCCCGGTTGGCGTCAATGAATTTATTGACATACGAGGAGTCATAGACCGCGCCTTCGGGCAGTTTCCATTCCAGGCGGAGGCGGCCGGCGGATTCCTTCGCGGCCGCAATTTCCAACTTGCCCATGTGGTATTGCGGGCCTTCCTGCACGGAGACCTTGAGGCGCGCGGTCGCGTTGGAGGAAAAGTCGGTGTCGGGCACCGCGGTGAAGTCGAGATAACCGCTCTTACCGTAGAGGTTGCGGAGGCTCTCCAGCCCGCTTGCCACTTTGCTTCTACCGAACACATCTCCGGTTTTCAGAGGAAAGACTTCGCGCAGGCGCTGGGCGCTGAAGGCGTGATTGTTGAGGAAGGTGATGTCCGCCAGCTTGTAGCGCGGGCCCTCGGTGACGTCGGCTTCCATGGTGACGGGCTTGGGATTGCCGAGAGGATCGCCGGGCTTGAAGTCGAGGTGCTTCACTTCGACGGTGAAATATCCGCGATCCTGAAATAGTGCCCGCACGCGCTCGCCCATTTCGTCGGAGTCTTCGTTGAAGCAGGCGCCGATGAAATCGCCGGTAATTTCGGCGAGCTCGGTCGCGCTCAGGGTTTGGGTGCCGCTGATGGTGAAGTCGGTGACCAGGATTCCGCCGTCCTTATTGTCGCGATGATCCTGGGCGCAATCGGCGAGCAGGAATGAAGCGCAGAACAGGAAGGCGAATGATATTGCGGCGGGCCGGAGTCGGATCATGGGAACCTCCTCGCGTCGTATGGTTGGAATTGTACGCGCACGGTTGGGTTGCCTGGACGCCATTGACTTGGGGTAGGGGAGGAACTAGTATTCGGCCAGCCAGCACCGGAGCCTCGATTCATGCCGCTGTCCATCGAAAACCGCGAGGTTGCGCACGTCATTATTCTCGACGTAAAGGGGCGGATCGTGCTGGGAGATGAGATCCACCAACTGCGCGACGCGGTGCGGGGGCTGCTGGCGCAGGGAAAGAAAAAGATCATCCTGAACCTGGCGGAAGTGGATTACATGGACAGCTCGGGTGTGGGCGAGCTGGTGAGCGCGTTTACGACCGTGCGCAGCGCCGGCGGGGAGTTGAAGCTGCTGAATCTCAGCCCGAAGGTCAAGGATATTCTTTACGTCACCAAACTCTATACGGTCTTCGATATTCGAGACGATGAGTTTACGGCGGTGAAGTCGTTCGACTATTATTTTGCGAAGTAGGCAAAAGCTTCAACCACGAAGGGCACGAAGGCACACGAAGGGAAACCGGTAACTCTCTTTGTGCCTCCCGCTTTTGGCGTTTTCTGAACCGTTCTTGATACGTTTGCAAAACCCTCCCGCAGAGCTAACATCTACGGAAAGTCTGATTAAGCCCGGGAGCGTTTTCTCGGGGGCTGAAGCCCGGCTAATTTTGCTTGGCTTACGGCGTCTAAAGGTGCGCCCTTTCAAAACAGGACTTAATCCGAGGTTCGCTATACCACGGGGGCACGGAGGATCACGGGGATTGTGATCCGGGCAGTGGTGGGCAAGATTATGGCCACGCAGGGTGAGTGCGGGAGTGGCTACCTGTGATGGAGCACGACGGTAAAGATCACGAAAAGTTAGAGGCCAAGACTGCCCGGGAATTGATCTGGACGTCGAGCCACACGTTTCAGGGATGGACGTGTTCGCAGTGCGAGTGGAATTATCCGCTGCCGGAGATGCTGAGTGATCCAGAGGCGCGGACGGCCTATGACCGGCTGGCCGCGGGGAAATTTCATCAGCATCAGTGCGCGGATCATCGGGAACGGCTGGGAGGGCCGGACCAGGAGAGCTTCACGCCGCGAATTCGCAAGCTGGTGGCGCAGGGATTCAAGCCCAAGGATGCGGTCGAATTATTTCTGCAGGAAGTGGCGCTGGAGTATCGTAACCAGCCCAAGGTGCTGGAGCAGGCCAAGGCCGATGGGGAAGATTTTCTGCGGAGGGTGAAGGCGGGATTGATCTAAGGCCGGGATCCAGCTTCTTTACTTCTCGCGGTCGAAGATCCCACTTCTCGCAACGCCCGCGTCGCCGGCGCCACCGCCACGACAGCCGGCGAGACGCCGCCTTTACTGAGTGATTCCCATCTGCGTTAATAAATAAGCGTAGTCGAAGGCGGATTCGTGGAGGCGGTCGTAGCGGCCGGAGGCGCCGCCGTGGCCGGCTGGGCTCAGGTTGGTTTTCAGCAGCAGGATGTTCTTGTCGGTGCGGGTGGCGCGCATTTTGGCTACGTATTTCGCGGGTTCCCAGTACATCACCTGGCTGTCGTTGAACGACGTCTTCACCAGCATGTTGGGATAGGCTTTGGCTTCGATGTTGTCGTAGGGCGAATAGGTGATCATGTAATCGAAGGCGGCTTTCTCTTTGGGATTGCCCCACTCTTCGAATTCGCCGACAGTGAGCGGGAGGGATTCGTCGAGCATGGTATTGATGACGTCGACGAAGGGCACGCCGACGATGGCGGCGTGAAACAAGTCAGGGCACAGGTTGAGGACGGCGCCCATGAGCAGGCCTCCGGCGCTGCGGCCTTCGATGGTGAGGCGGTCTTTCGATCCGTAGCCGCGCTTGAGCAGGTCTTCGGCGCAGGCAATGAAATCGGTGAAGGTAGTTTTCTTGTTCATCATACGGCCGGCATCGTGCCAGGCCTTGCCCATTTCGCCACCGCCGCGAATATGGGCGACCGCGTAAACCACGCCACGATCGACCATGCTGAAAATATTCGAATTGAAAAACATGTCGATGGAGATGCCGTAGGAACCGTATCCATAAAGATAGAGAGGGCCGGTGCCGTCGAGCTTGGCATTCTTGAGGCGCAGGACGGAGATGGGAATCTTCACGCCATCGGATGCGACCGCGTAAATCTGTTCAACCTCATACTTCGCGGGATCGTATCCGCCGGGGACTTCTTTTTGTTTCAGAAGCGTCGAGGCTCCCTTGTCCATGTCGTAAGAAAAAACGGACGGCGGCGTGATGGGAGACTGGTATCCGTAGCGGAATTCGGTGGTGTCGTACACATGATTGACGTACGAGTAGGCGGCGTAGGCGGGCTCGGGAAAGGCGATGCGCTTGGATTGCCCGTTGCGCAGATCGATGACGCGAATCTGCGGCAGGCCGCTTTCGCGCTCGTAGAGCACGCAGAAATTTTTGAAGAAGTCAGTTTCATCAATCATGATGGCGGGATTGTGCGCCATGACTTCATGCCAGTTTTTGCTGCCGGGATCGGTGATGGGCGCGCTGACCAGGCGGAAGTTGCGCCCGGTGTCGTTGACGCGGATGTAGAACGAGTCCCCGTTATGATCGGGATAGTATTCGACTCCCTGCTGGCGGGGCTCGATGATCTTCCATTCAGCGTCGGGCTGCGTGGCGGGAATGAAACGCGCTTCGCTGGTGGTGTGGCTGTGGATGATCAGGAAAATGAAAGATTGGCTGCGAGTCTTGAAGGCGCGCACGCTGAAGCGCTCGTCGGGCTCTTCATAAACGAGCGTGTCGGGATCGGCTGATCCGGCGATGTGGCGATAGAGGCGGTACTGGCGCTTGGAGACGGCGTCTTCCTGCGTATAAAAAATTGTCTGATTGTCGCTGGCCCAGACGACCGATCCGACGCGCTCGGCGTGATCGACGAGCGTCTTGCCGGTGCGCAGATCTTTGACGGCGAGGGTGAACTGGCGGAATCCGGTGTTGTCGTAGGTGTAGGCGAGCAGATTGCCGTCGGGGCTGACGGCGAACGCCTGCACGGTCATGAAGGCCTGTCCGGCGGCGAGCTGGTTGATGTCGAGCGGAATTTCTTCGGGCGCATCGGCAGCGGCTTTCTTGCGGCAGCGGATCGGGTACTGCTTGCCGGCTTCGGTGCGCGTGTAATAGAAGTAGTCGCCCTCGCGGTAGGGGACCTCGACATCGGTCTCCTTGATGCGGCTGAGCATCTCGTCATAAAGCGTTTTTTGGAAAGGCTCAGTGGGCTTCATGATCGAGTCGGTGTAGGCGTTCTCTTTTTCCAGATAAGCGCGGACTTCGGGATTGGATTTTTCGCGGAGCCAGGCGTAGTTGTCGACCATTTTTCTTCCGTTCACCTCAGTAATGTGCGGGACGATTTTAGCCACGGGCGGGACCGGCGCAGTTTCGGCGGCGGTGAGAATGAAGGCTGAGAGCAACAGACAGCCGAGTTGGATCTGGCGGAGAAAAGGCTTGGGCATGCATTGCTCCGGGAGTGCTTGAGTTGCGAGAGCGGAGTGGGGATATTTCCGCAGCCGCCGCTTTGTCGAGTAAGTGAGAAACGATACTCCGGCGGGAGCGGGAAATGCAACGGGTCGGAGGGACGAGGGGGATCGCGAGATATTTTCGTCGACGAGGCAAGACAGCCGGTTTTGGCTTCTGACGGGCTTGGCGGGCAGAGGATCGAGTTGTGTGGTATTACTCATGATGAGCGGAGTAGCGGACCGGCCTGGAGGGCGTTCAGGTGCAACGTCAATCGGGTTTCGGGGAAGGCGAGACCACGTTGGGTAGGATGAGGGGTTATGAGTCAGCTCTTGAGGCCGACGTGGCACAGGCAAGCGGAGCGACGGAATTCCTTTGTTAAGCTGAACTGGTCGCAGCGAGCGGTGGCAATTGTTCTTTACTCTCTAGTCGTCCTTTTCTGTAGTGCACCCTTTCTCTACGGGCAGTTGGCCCAAGACAGCGCGGCGGCAAACTATTCTGCGGCAGCCTCGGCCCGGATTGATCTATCTGCAGTGGGCTACCACGCGCCTTCGCGGACGGTTCGTTTTTCCGAGCACGAAGGCAGTGTGTCGGTGGACTTCGTGGACTCTGGGCACGTACTGCTCACCTTCAATTCCAGGAAATTGTTGCACCGGCTGCCGAGCTGTCCCCCGGACCACCAAGACCGGCTGGTCCACGCTGCCATCATGGAAGTGCCGGGTGGAAAAATCGTGAAAGAGACCGATTGGTATCTTCACGACCGCCAGCCCTATCTGTGGCCATTAAGTCCAGGAACATTCCTGCTGCGAAGACTGAACGATCTCTATGTCGTCGATTCCGATTTTCACGAACAACTATTGCTGAGCTCAGCCAAGAAGCTGTTGTGGGTCGCGGTGACGCCTGACGGCAGCGAGATTATTGTAGAAACTGCAAAGGACCCTGACACCGGCAAGGCCCCACAACCGGCCTCTCTGGATGCGGCGCCCAGACCGGAACCTAAATTCGTGGCGCAGTTTCTCGACGCAAAGACCCTGGCGCCGCGACGGACGGTCGAACTGGAAAAGCTGGTCGATCTCCATGGAACCAGCGCCGGATATGTCGATCTCATGCACAAGGGCGAGGTCTGGTTGGTTCGTTTCGGACCGAGCCCGGCCCAGCGTCGCAATATTGCGCGGGTGCGATCGCGCACCGTCCCCGACGTGGTGTATGCGAGCAATACTGCGCTGCTGGTTGGGCGATGTGCTTCTCCCGGGTGCGACTACAGCGTTACGGCTTTTAGCGTGGCAGGGCGCCGCCTATGGCGGCAACACTGGAATCGATATCGAACGTTTCCTTTAGTCGCTCGCAATGAAGACAACAGCCGGTTTGCCGTGAGTACCTTGCGGGGAGCGCCATTGGAGAGTTCATCCACCGGGCCAGGCAGTCCTCGGTACGACCCAGACGATGCTTTTCAACTTGATCCTACGCAACGCGACACGTTCGAGCAGGATGTTCAGGTCTTTGAGACGGCCAGCGGGCAGCCAGTTTTGTCGGTCAAAGTGAGTCCACCGATAGTGAGCGGACGGAATTTCTCGCTCTCTCCCGATGGCAGGCGCCTGGCGGTACTGCAAGGGGAAACGCTAGAGCTGTTCGATCTGCCGCAAATGTCGGGCGAAGAGCAAACGAAGTTTGCACAGCTTAAAGGCGAAGTGCCGAACTTGTTCTCGGTGGCCTCCTCGGCCGATGCCGATTCCACGGTCGGTGCGGCGACATCACCGATCAGCGACCATGACAAGACCGCAGATGAAGGGAGCGAGACGGCCCGCGGCGCAGCCGCCCCGAAGCCGGAAGATTCGACTTCCATGGATGGCAGCGATGCAGCGAGTTACCGGATCGCGCCGGGGGGTGCGCAGAACTCTCCCAGCGCAAATCATCAGTCTGCTCTCACCGAGGAGGAGCTGGAAGGCAGGTCCGGGCCCATCGCGACGTTCAAAGTCAAGACCAGAGCAGTGGTGGTAGATGTGGTGGTGACCGATGCCAAGGGGCACCCAGTGAAAGGACTGCCGCAACAGGATTTTCACCTGGCGGAAGACGGGAAGCCGCAAAAGCTGCATTCCTTTCGCGAATTCAGCGACGCCGCGCCTGCGGTTCCGGCGCCAACTCCGAAACCCGATCCCAAGCCGGATCCCAATCGGTTCAGCAACCAGACGGCCGCGCCCGATCCCGGGGCCCTGACGATGGTTCTGTTCGATATGCTCAACACGCCGTCGCCAGATCAGGTGTACGCGCGGCAACAGTTGATCAAATTCCTCCAGGCAAAACCCAAGGACCTGGAATTTGCTCTTTGTACCTTGAGCGGAGGTACTTCGCACCTGCGATTGATTCAGGGATTCACGCCGGACGAAACCATGCTGCTGGCCGCGGCTCGGGGGGACAAAAAGAAAAACAAAGAGCTGCCCGAGGAGGTGCGCTGGCAGGCATCGGGAGCAGCCACCCGAAACACCGTCAGCATTGTGGGAGATCTGGCGCAGGGCGGCCGGACGAGCGGCTTTCAGAATCTGCTGGGAGCGGTGCAGGGGATGCAAGCCGAGGAAGTGGGAACCAACAGCGACGAGCGGGTTGCGATCACGGTCGATTCTTTGATGTTGCTGTCGCGGTATCTTTCCGGATTTCCCGGACGAAAGAATGTGGTCTGGCTTTCCGGTGCATTTCCGGTCGCGATAGCAGCTCCGGTCGGGGCCAACGATTCTGCATCCGACAATCGCAATTACAGCGAGCAGATCCGGCGGGTAACCAATCTTCTGGCGGAAGCCCAGATTGCCGTATACCCAGTGGATGTGAGAGGACTGGTGGCGGGCGGGATCGGCGCCGATCGTTCCGGGCTGACGGGAGGGCCGCCCTCGGAACTGGCGGCAACCTCGACGGCGAAGGTCCTGGCTCCGGAGAATACGGCGGCTCCGCAAGGCCTGGATGAAATGGATCAGCAAGCTACGGAACGAGCCGCTCTCAATCAGGTGGCGGCGGCGACTGGCGGCAAGGCTTTCCTGAACTCAAACGGGATCAAAGACGCGATCGCGACCGCGGTCGAACAAGGGGCGAACTATTACGCGCTTTCCTACAGCCCCTCGAACCAGATTTACAACGGCAAATTCCGCAGAGTCAAAGTCACGTTGTCCGAGAAAGGATATGCGCTGCATTATCGGCCGGGATATTTCGCGGAAGACACGAAGACAATCGCGCAGGATGTGGATCTCTCCCGCCGGACCAGAGCTGCGGCCATGCAGCACGGATCGCCCCCTTCGCGCCAGATTCTTTTTTCGGCGACCGTGGTGCCCGTAGGAAGCAAGACCAAGATGAACCATAACCAGATTGGCGAAGTGCTGCTGGCGTCGACCAAAAAACCAGTCTTGCCCCCGGTGGTCGACGTGCAACATTACAGCATCGATTATTCGTTGCAGGGCTCAGAGTTGCAGTTCCTGCCGCAGCAGAGCGCGACTTATCGCAATCTGCTTACCCTGATGGCTGCGTCCTACGATAATCAAGGCACGATGCTCACCGGGACCTCTTATGTGGGGATCAGCAATCTGGCGCCGTCGGTCTACAAAGACGTGATCGGCGGACAATTCGCGTTACATCAAGAGGTAGATGTGCCCGTGGACGCGGCCTGGCTGCGGCTGGGGATTCAGGATCAGATGAGCGGCCGTCTGGGGACCGTCGAAATCCCCTTGCCAGTTCCATCCCTTCCGCATGCGCCGCGGCGGATCAAATCCACGTTGCCCGAGATCGAGCCGGATTGATGGTGTCGCAGGATTGGTGAGCGACTGCTGGAAGGCTTCCCTGAGGAAAACCCTAATGGGTGATTGCTGTGGAGGCCGTGCCGGCAATGGAGGGCATGATCTTCGTCGACCCCAGCGGCTAAAGCCGTCAGTGTCACGCTCTGGACGGCACGGCTGAAAGCCGTGCCCTTCCCAAAAACCGTTCGAGCTTATGTCATGAACTTACGGGCCCGTTCGTCCAGGCGTTCGTTTCTTTGCTGTGGGGCACCTCGTCTCTTGCTAAATAAACTGCATTGTTTGATAATTATTCTTATCCACTGACATGCAGTTGAGTCATGAGCAGTTTCGGGAGCTGGCCTGGAAGCATGGCATGGCGGCCACGCACCAGCGTAAGATCATCTATGAAGCCGTCGTGTCTGCTCCGGGACACTACTCGCCCGAACAAATCTACGCGGTGGTCAAACGGCGCATACCCTCGGTATCGCTGGCGACGATCTACAACAATCTGCGGCTGTTCGTGAAAAAAGGATTATTGCGGGAGGTGTCGCCCCATGCCTCCACGTTGCGGGTGGAGGGCAATCTTGAATCCCATCATCACCTGGTCTGCACGCGGTGCAAGTCGGTGCAGGATATTGCCGGTGACTTCGTTGATTTCAAACGGCTGGCCCGGCAGGCGCCGGGAGGCTTTGATTTAAGTGAGCCGCTGATCGAGGTATTTGGCCTCTGTCGGCGGTGTAGTGGCAAAAGCTAGAGCGGGTTTCAAAAATGGCTTTCCTTGATGGGGCGGGGCCGTCAGCGGCTAAAGCCGAGTCAAGGGCCGCCAGGGACGGCACGGCTGAAAGCCGTGCCCTTCGCAAACCCAGGACAGGGCGGCTCGTGCCCTGCCCTCCTTAAAACCTATTCTTGAAACAGGCTGTTAAAGACAACTTCATACCGCGAAAAGAGGAAATTATGCCAGTGAAAGAGGAATTGAAGGAGCAAAACGTAGGAACCGAATCCAAGTGCCCGGTCATGCACGGCACGCGCACGTCCCAGACGAATGCCGAGTGGTGGCCGAATCAGCTCAACCTGCAAGTTCTGCACCAGCATTCTCCGCTGTCCGATCCGATGGGCGAGGAATTCAATTACCGGGAAGAATTCAAGAGCCTCGACCTGAAAGCGGTGGTCAAGGATCTTCATGCCTTGATGACGGATTCGCAGCCCTGGTGGCCGGCGGACTTTGGCCATTACGGGCCGCTGTTTATTCGTATGGCGTGGCATAGCGCCGGAACGTACCGCATCGGCGATGGCCGGGGCGGAGCCGGTTCCGGGCAGCAACGCTTCGCGCCGCTCAATAGCTGGCCCGACAACGTGAACCTGGACAAGGCGCGCCGGCTGCTGTGGCCGGTCAAGCAAAAATATGGCCGCAAGATCTCGTGGGCCGACCTGATGATTCTGGCGGGCAACGTGGCTCTGGAGTCGATGGGCTTCAAGACGTTCGGCTTTGGCGGCGGACGCCCGGATGTTTGGGAGCCCGAAGAGGACATCTACTGGGGCCCGGAAGGCAAGTGGCTGGCGGACGAGCGCTACAGCGGAGAGCGAGATCTGGAGAATCCGCTGGCGGCGGTGCAGATGGGCCTGATCTATGTGAATCCGGAAGGGCCGAACGGGAAGCCGGATCCGGTCGCGGCGGCCACGGATATTCGCGAAACCTTCGCGCGCATGGCGATGAACGACGAAGAAACGGTGGCGCTGATTGCCGGCGGTCATAGCTTCGGCAAAACCCATGGTGCAGCCGATCCGAGCCGGTATGTCGGTCCCGAGCCCGAAGCCGCTCCCATCGAGGAGCAGGGCCTCGGCTGGAAGAACAAATTTGGCACAGGCAGTGGCGATGACACGATCGGCAGCGGCCTGGAAGTCATTTGGACGACCACGCCGACGAAGTGGAGCAACAACTTCTTCCACAACCTGTTCGAATACGAATGGGAGCTGACGAAGAGTCCGGCGGGCGCGCACCAGTGGACTCCGAAAAATGGCGGAGGCCGCGGTACGGTGCCGGATCCACAGGATCCCTCGAAGCATCACGCACCCTCGATGCTGACCACGGACCTGGCGTTGCGGTTCGACCCGGCTTACGAAAAAATCTCACAGCGTTTTTACCAGCATCCGGACCAGTTGGCTGATGCTTTCGCCAGGGCGTGGTTCAAGCTGACGCACCGCGATATGGGGCCAATCTCGCGTTATCTGGGGCCGCTGGTTCCGAAGGAGCCGCAGATCTGGCAAGACCCGGTTCCCGCCGTGGATCACCAATTGATCGGGGAGAAGGACATCGCCGCGCTAAAGGCGAAGATCCTGAAATCCGGCCTGTCGATTTCGCAGCTGGTGACAACGGCGTGGGCAGCGGCTGCGTCCTTCCGCGGCTCCGACAAGCGGGGCGGGGCAAACGGGGCGCGCATTCGGCTCGCGCCGCAAAAGGACTGGGAAGTGAACCAGCCGGCAGAGCTGGCCAAGGTCCTCAAGAAACTGGAGGCGATCCAGAAGGAGTTCAACAGCGCGCAGTCCAACGGCAGCAAGCGGAGGAAGAAGGTTTCGCTGGCGGACTTAATCGTTCTCGGCGGCAACGCGGCGGTCGAGGAAGCGGCGAAAAAGGCCGGGCACGAGGTGAAGATTCCTTTCTCGCCGGGACGCACGGACGCTTCGCAAGAGCAGACCGACGTGCATTCGTTTGCGGTGATGGAACCGTGGGCGGACGCGTTCCGCAACTACCGGCGCAAAGGCGAGCCCAGGCCGGCGGAGGAACTGCTGCTGGATCGGGCGCAGTTGCTGACGCTGACCGCTCCCGAGATGACGGTACTCATCGGCGGCATGCGCGTGCTGAACACGAACTACGGGCATTCGAAGCATGGGGTTTTCACCAAGCGGCCCGAGACACTGACGAACGATTTCTTCGTCAACCTGCTCGACATGAACACGGCGTGGCAGCCGTCGACTGAATCGAATGGCTCGGGAGCGGTGTATGAAGGCCACGACCGCAAGACGGGAAAACTCAAGTGGACCGCGAGCCGGGTTGATCTGGTCTTCGGTTCGAACTCGCAGCTGCGAGCGCTGGCGGAAGTTTATGCGTGCGCGGACGCGAAGCAGAAGTTCGTGAACGACTTCGCGGCGGCCTGGAACAAGGTGATGAACCTCGACCGCTATGATCTGCGGTAAGTGAAGTAGAAAGAGAGCTCGTGCAGGAACAGCCCCACTCAAGCCAAAAGCGGGCTTGAGTGGGCCACCGAGCTGGGGGCAGATGAATGAGTCCGCCCCTACACTGGCGCTATTGAATCAGCGTGCCGCCGTTGCCGTTTGGTTCTTCTTCTGGAGCGATCACTACGGCCGCCGCTACTTTGTCGCCTGGCTCCAGATTAAGCAGACGAACGCCTTGGGCGTTGCGGCCGGATTCGCGGATGGTGGTGGAGTCCATGCGGATGATTTTGCCGTAGTGGCTGATCAGCATGACTTCGGATTTTTCGTCGACCTGGGCGATGCCGATGACTTTGCCGACGCGGTCTGTGGTCTTGAGGTTGATGACGCCTTTGCCGCCGCGGTTGGTGAGGCGGTAGGAGTCGGCGGGAGTGCGCTTGCCGAATCCGTTTTCGGTGACGGAGAGGATCAGGTCGCCTTTCACCGTTTCATCGATCGCTTCTGGCTCGCCTTCGGCTGCCGTTGTTTCTTTCGGCGGTTTCGGTGCATCAGGCTTGATCGTGGTCGCCATGCCGATGACGTAGTCTCCCTTTTCCAGATCAATTCCCCACACGCCGTAGGCGCCGCGGCCCATGGCGCGGACATGGCTTTCGTCGAAGCGCACGGCCATGCCTTCGTGGCTGGCAATGAAAACGATCTGGTTGCCGTCGGTGATGCGGCAGGCAACTAACTCGTCTCCCGGCTCGATACCGATGGCGTTGATGCCGTTGGAGCGGACGTGCATGAACTCGCGCACTTCGGATTTTTTGACCAGGCCGTTGCGGGTGGCGAAGAAAATGTACTTGTTCTCTTCCTCCAGATTGCGCACCGCAAGCAGAGTCTTCACCGTCTCGCCGGGCTGCAATCCGATGAGGTTGCCGACGTGCTTGCCCTTGCCGGCGGCGCTGACGTCGGGGATTTCGTAGACCTTGAGCCAGTAGACGCGGCCGGTGTTGGTAAAGAAGAGAATGTAAGCGTGGGTGCTGGCGATGAATAGGTGCTCGACGAAATCTTCGTCGCGCGTCTTCATGCCGGTGCGGCCCGTACCTCCGCGGCGCTGCATGCGGTAGGTGGAGATGGGCGTGCGCTTCATGTAGCCGGAGTGGCTGACCGTCACGGCAACCTGCTCGTCGGCGATGAGATCTTCGAGAACGATCTCGGCGGCTTCGTCTTCGATGCGGGTGCGGCGATCGTCTCCGTAGAGCTTCTTCACTTCTTCCAGCTCTTTGACGATGACGGAGCGCAGCTTTTTCTCGGAAGCGAGAATCGATTCGTACTCGGCGATATTCCCGCGCACATCTTTCAGTTCGTTGGAAATTTCGTCGATCGAGAGCTTGGTCAGGCGATGCAGTTGCAGTTCGAGGATGGCATCGGCCTGCTTGGCGGTGAAGGGCTTTTCGGGATCGACTTTGGGCGCGCGGCCGCTGGTATTGATGTCGATCTTCTTGCCGCCGAAGTAGAGGATCAAATTCTCGCGAGCATCGGCGCGGTTGGCGCTGCCGCGAATGATGGTGATGACGTTGTCCAGATGATCGAGCGCCTTGAGGTAGCCTTCGAGGATGTGCTCGCGGTCTTTCGCTTTCGCCAGCAGGTAGGCGGTGCGGCGGCGGACCACGTCGACGCGGTGCTCAATGAAGTACTTGATGGTGGGGATCAGGCCCAGTTCGCGGGGCTGCCCGTTGACCACCGCGAGCAGGATCATCGAGAAGCCTTGCTGCATCTCGGTGTGCTTGAAGAGCTGGTTGAGGACGATCTGAGGCTCGGCGCCGCGCTTGAGCTCAACCACGATGCGCATGCCGTCCCGATCGGATTCGTCGCGCACGTCGGAGATGTCTTCGATTTCCTTATCGTTGACCAGCGCCGCGATGCGCTTGATCAGATTCGCCTTGTTTACCTGATAAGGAATTTCAGTGACGACGATGGCTTCGCGGTCTTTGCTGAAGACCTCGATGGCGGCTTTGGCGCGCATCATGAAGCGGCCGCGCCCGGTGCGGTAGGCCTCGAAAATTCCCGAGCGTCCGTGGATGATGCCGGCGGTGGGGAAGTCGGGGCCCTGCACTGACTGCAGGATTTCCGCGAGTTGCGCGTTCGGATTGTTGACCAGCGTGATGGTGGCGTCGACGATCTCCGTTAAGTTGTGCGGCGGAATTTTTGTCGCCATGCCGACGGCGATTCCGTCCGAGCCGTTGATCAGAAGATTCGGAATGCGCGCGGGCAGGACGTCGGGCTCGACTTCGCTGCCATCGTAGTTGGGGTGGAAGTCGACCGTCTCTTTGTCGAGGTCTTCGAGCAGCGCGGTGGAAACCTGCGCCAGCTTGGCTTCGGTGTAACGGTCGGCGGCGGGAGGATCTCCGTCGACCGAACCAAAATTTCCCTGGCCGAAAATCAGCGGGTAACGCATCGACCAGTCTTGCGCGAGTCGGACCAGGGCGTCGTACACAGCGAGGTTGCCGTGGGGATGGTACTTGCCCATGACTTCGCCGACGATGCGGGCGCACTTGCGCGTGGCGCGGTTGGGCTGTAGGCCCATCTGCTGCATGGTGTAAAGAATGCGGCGGTGGACGGGCTTCAATCCGTCGCGCACGTCGGGCAGGGCGCGGCCGATGATCACCGACATTGAATAGTCGAGATACGACCGGCGCATCTCCTCTTCAATGTTGACGGGTTGAATGTTCAACGCGCCGGGGCCATCGCCGCCGGGCGGAGGAGTGAGGGGAAGTTCGGGATTCTGGTCGTCAGGCATGGTTCGCTCTTAGCTGTTAGCCTTTAGCTGTCAGCTCAAAACATGTGCGTCAGGGCGTTCGTTCAAAATGGGTCTAAATGCCGTATTTACAGGATGTTATGTGCCCTGGGAACTGTATTGATTATACCACGAAGACGGGCCGTTCGCCGGGCGCGGGATGACCAAGATGGTGCAGGTTTCACGCGCTACTATCTACGGGCCGACCACGACTTCATTGGCGGCGCTGGGAAGGCGGAAGGCTGCGCCTTGGGATTGATTTGCGGCGACAGTTTCTGGGACGTTGAGTTCGCTGACGGGTACTTTGCGCAGCCACGTGCCGGCGGTGTAGTAATCGGCGCTGGCGTAGAGGACGCCGCCGGCGATGGTGTAGTTGGAAACTTCTTCGTGATGACCGTCGCGGAAGATCAGAACAAAGTTGTGCAGAGGGGGTTGACGTAGGGATCCTTCGACTGCGTGGATGCTCCGCTTGGCTGCGCATCCACTGCGCTCAGGATGACAAGAGGCATCGTCCAGTTTGGAATTCAGCGCGGGTGCATCGAGCATTTCCGCGCTCGAGTTTCCATCCCCGGTGATTTGCACATATTGGTTGCCACGCAATTCGATGGTGAGAGGCTGGATTGGCGGCGAACTTACGGGCGCCGGGGCCGCAGCTGGCGTCTGCACCACGATCACGTATGGCTGCGCGGCCGGATATTCCGGAGTGGAAAGAGAATCTCCGTAAAGCGAATCGAAAAGCGGCAGATAAGCAGCGCCGCCGCGGTTGAAACCACGGCCGAAGCCAGGAGAGCGGAAGGAGCCGGATCGCCCGGAAAAGTGCGCTCCCGAAAACCCGCGCTGCCCATAAACGCTGCTCGGGATCACGGCGAGCAGCGCGATGGCGAGCAGGCGGCGCATCTTAGTTGGCCTGAGACGTTGGCGGAAGCTGGAAGATGACGCCGCGATCCTCATTCTGCTTCTGGGTGGCGGCGAGATCGAGCTCGGCGAGCGGCACTTTGCGTGAGTGGCCGGGCGTCAGATCATAAAGCGTCGAGCCGACGATGGCGTAATTGCCGACTTCGAGCGAGTGGCCGTCTTTGAAGACCAGCAGCGTAGGATCCTGCGCGGGAGCGGGATCGGAGAGAGATTCATCCGGCTGGCCGGCGTGTGGCGTGGGAACGTCCTGCACCGGCGGGATGTAGGAGCGCTCGCCTTGTCCGCGGCGGTCGAAGATGGTGGGACCACCCTGGTAGTCGGCGTCGTCGTCAGCGTTGTCGCCGGGCTGGCCTTGGTCGTCCGCGTAGGGAACGGGATAGCCGTAGTAGAGCGGCGGAACATAATATTCGCCATAGCCGTTGCGGTAGTGATGATGCTGGCCGTTCCCATGGTGCACACCGGGAACTGTGGTGGAGAAACTTTCGCGCGAGTTGGAGGAATAGCCCCGTGGGCCCAGCGAAGTGACGCTCGCCGGAGGTCCGTTGATGGCGTGTCCACCGAATCCGGGAGAGGTCACCGAAGAAGGCGCGCCGTTAATTTGGGCGTGGGCAGGCGCAGTGAGAAACACCAGTGCGGCCAGCAGGGCAAGGACAGCCATCGAAGCCGGAAACGAATGCCGCACAGCATCATGATACTCCACGGAGCAAGACATGGCGCACCTCGAGGGTAGAACGCCTACATGGGTTTAGATTGCGGGGGAATTGGGCTGGATGCCAGCGCTGTCGCGGGTTCTCATTTATGAAAGCGCCCGATTCTGCATCTTGTTGAAAATCCAGCGAAAGCCTCGGGCAGTGTTCTACAGCTGGATAGTGCGGCGAGGACGCCGCCCCTAGAGCGGCCGGGAGGGTCGCGCTACCCTCAACGCCATCATTTCGGCTACAGTTGAGCTTGACCATGAAATCGGCGATTCGATTTGCCATGCTGGCGTTGGTGCTGCTGATCGTGGCGATGGTGTCGGGATTGCTCGCCATGCGGCTGGCGATTCACGGGCAGGAGGTGGCGGTTCCGTCGCTGGTGGGAATGAGCCCGGCGGAGGCAGAGCGCGCGGTGGCCGGGCTGGGACTGGAGATGTCAATCGAGCGGCAGTATTACAGCCCGCAGATTCCCGAGGGGAAAATCATGTCGCAACTGCCATTGCCCGGGACCAAGGTGCGCCATGGATGGCAGGTGCGCGTGGCGCAGAGCCTGGGGCCTACGCGGGTGGCGATTCCGGATGTCACCGGCGAGAGCGAACATGCCGCGGAATTGAACATCCGTCGCCGCGGACTGGATGTGGCTTCTATGGCCGAGGTGGACGAACTCGGCATTCCGGCCGACCAGGTCATCGCGCAGAATCCGCGGGCGGATGCGACCCAGGTGCTGGCGCCGAAAATCAGCTTGCTGGTGACCACGGCGCCCGAGACGCAGGCATTTGTGATGCCCAGCTTTGTGGGACAGCCGCTGGGCAGCGTGAGCCAGACGCTGTCGGATGCGGGATTCCGGCTGGGAAATGTGACGATGGCGCCGCTGCCGAACGCCGTTACGGCGGCAGACGCGGCCAATGCCACGGTAGCGCCGGCTCCGGCGCAGGTAAATCCGGCACAGCCTTCTCCAGCGAGCATCGTGGTGTCGCAGACGCCGGCAGCGGGGCAGAAAGTGATGGCGGGCGCCGCGGTGAATTTCGAAGTCCGTTAACTTCTTTCCGCCGATTCACGCAGATCTCGCGGATTTCCTCTGTGAACCTCCGTGTCCTCTGTGGTTATTGTTTTTCGAGCACAGCGGCGAAAAATCCGTCACAAGGATGAATGCCCGGAATCGTGCGCAGGTAGGGTCCACGAGTAAGCGAAGCGGGATCGGGCCAGGTCAGCGCGCCGTCAGACTTGAGACGGTCGAGCTCTTCGCGACAATCCCGCAAGTGAATCGACTTATTATCAGCCAGGACTTCCTCGATCACATCTTCGTTCTCTTCTCTTTCCAGCGAACAAGTGGAGTAGACGAGGCGGCCGCCGGGCTCGAGGTGGGCGAGCGCGGAACGCAGGATTGCCACTTGACGCTCGTGCAACTCGGCGAGATCGGCGGACGCAAGGCGCCATTTGATTTCCGGGTTGCGCGCCAACGTGCCGGTGCCAGAGCAAGGGACATCGGCGAGGATGCGGTCGTAAGACTGCGCGACAGGAAGAAGACGGGCGTCGGCGGCCACGACTTGCGTCCGCGTGTTTCCCTCCAGCATTTTTTGCAGCAGGCGGACGCGGTGCGGGTGCAGTTCGACGGCGGTAATTTTCGCTTCGGGATTTTCGTCGGCAAGGGCGAGGGTTTTGCCGCCGGGAGCGGCACAGCAGTCGAGGATGCGCGACCCGCGCCCGATCATCGCCGCGACCAGTTGCGAGGCTTCGTCCTGAATCGCGAGCCGACCTTCGCGGAAGGCGCGAGTTTTGGTGATGTCGCCGGATTCGACGCGGCGTGCGCTGGAGAGAAGCGCGCCGGGAAGGAGTTGAATTCCTTCGGCTTTCATCTCAGTTTCGGCGGTCGCGGTGCGCAGGCGGATGGTCGTCCTGGGCGTGGTTTGGTCATGCTCGCAAATTTTCTGTGCGGCCGTGAATCCATACTCTTTAGCCCAGCGTTCCACCAGCCAGGCAGGATGCGCCCACTCCAAAGCCAGAGAGCTTTCTCTGTGCGCCTCTGTCTCCCCTGTAGTGAAGTCTCTTGCGCCATCTGCGACGGAGATTTTGCGGAGCACGGCGTTGACGAAGGGAGCTGCGGAGCGTTTGCGGGCTCGTTTTACCAGTTCCACACTTTCGTGGAGAGCAGCACGCGCGGGGATGCGGCCGAGAAAACGAATCTGGTAGACGGCGAGGCGAAGCGCAATCAGGATTTCCAGATCGAGCTTCGGCAATTTTTGCGAAGAGGCGCGGGCGATTTCGTCGTCGAGGCGGGACTGCCAGCGCAACACGCCCATCACGAGTTCGGTGGCGAGCGCGTGATCCTGGGTCGAGAGGCGATCGTATCTGGCGGAGTGCAGGAGTTCGGAGGCATAGGAGGATTCGCGCTCGACCCGCAGCAGAATATCGAAGGCAGCGGCGCGGGCGGGCGAGACAGGCATGATTTCTGATTCTAGACTTTCGTGAAACAGTGGAAGAGCAGCGCTTTAGCGCCGCGTAAAGCCATGGATGATAACCGGGCTTTAGCCCCCGAGGGACCCACAGGCCCTTCACGAACCCAGTTTTTCGCCCGCTCCGAGCCGGTAGCCCCGGACAAACGCTTGCGCCGCCGTACGTTTCTTGCCTTCGACCTGCAGCTCGAGCAATTCCAGTGAGCTGTCGCGGCCGCAACCCACCATCAGCCGATCCTTTTCTGTGTGCAGTTCTGCCGGCTGCAAGGCCACCCCGCTCGACTCCCGAGCGGCGAGTATCTGCAGATTCTTTCCGCGGAATTTGGTGTACGCGCCGGGCCAGGGTTGGAAGCCGCGCAGGCGGTTCAGAATTTCCCGCGCCGGGCGCGAGAAGTCGATCAGGCCATCCTGTTTCTTCAGGATCGGGGCGAGCGAAGATTGAGAATCATCCTGCTGGCGCGGATGGCTTGTCCCCTCAGTGAGTCCCCGCAGGGTTTCGACCATCAGCTCAGCTCCGACCGCGGCCAGCGCAGGAGCCAGGGTCAAGGAAGTTTCGTCGGGAGCGATGGGCCATTCCTTTTGCAAAAGGATGTCTCCGGTATCGAGGCCGGCGTCGATGCGCATGGTGGTGACGCCGGTGAGGGTTTCGCCATTGGCGACCGCCCACTGAATCGGAGCGGCGCCGCGATATTTGGGCAGCAGCGACGCGTGCAGGTTGATGTTGCCGAGCGGCGGCAGGTCGAGCATCCATTGCGGGATGATGCGGCCGTAGCCAACCACGATGATGGCATCGGGCTTGAGCGCGGTGAGTTGCGCGCGGAATGCTTCGTTGGTTTTGATGCGGTCAGGTTGCGTGATCGGAAGGTTCAGCTTCAGCGCGGATTGTTTTACGGGAGAGGCGACCAGTTCAAGCCCGCGTCCTTTAGGACGGTCGGGCTGGGTGACGACGAGATGCACGCGATGTCCGGCCGCGAGAAGCTTTTCCAGCGTGGGGACGGCGAAGAGCGGCGTGCCGCAGAAGATGAGGGATAAAGGCATTCAGTAATTTGGAAATTTAGTAATTTGGTAATTTGAAAACGCGAATGCATCCATAAGAACTCGAAGTCCGAAGCTTGTACGGGCCGTGAAGGCGCTTTCGGATTGTAAAATTACCAAATTCCCCAATTACCAAATTCTCCAATTCCTACCATTCTCCCGCTTTCATCAGCTTGCGAATTTTACGCTTGATCAGGTCGCGCTTCAGCGCGCTCACATGGCTGATGTAGAGTTTGCCATTAAGATGATCGGTTTCGTGCAGCAGGGCGCGGGCGAGCAGTTCCTCTCCGGTTTTCTGGAAGACTTTGCCGTGAACATCCTGGGCGCGAACCGTAACTTTATTCGGGCGGGTCACGTTCTCGCGGAAGTCGGGGATGCTGAGGCAGCCTTCGCTCTGCGTATGCTTGCCTTCCTTGTGGATGATCTCGGGATTGATCAGGACGAGTTTGGCGCTGGGATCCTCTTTAAAGGTGACATCGATGACGGCAATGCGGCGTCCGATGCCGATTTGCGGGGCGGCGAGGCCGACGCCGTGGGCCGCATACATGGACTCGAACATGTCATCGATCAGCTTCTGCAGCTCTTCGTCGAAGACCGTGACCGTCTCCGCGGGCTTTTCGAGCACCGGGTTGCCGTACTTCACGATGGGATAGATCATCAGAATGCCTTAAGTTGCTGGCAGTAGCCTTGAAAGTTGCGCAAAGTTTCGGTCATGGAGTCGCCGCCAAATTTTTCCAGAGCGCAGCGGGCCAGCGTGAGCGCGACCATGGCCTCGCCCGCGACGCCGGCAGCGGGAACGACACAGACATCGGAACGCTCGTAGGCAGCCTTCACCGGCTCGCGCGTCGAAAAATCCACCGACTGCAGCGGACGGCGCAACGTCGAGATCGGTTTCAGATATCCACGTACCCGAATCTCTTCGCCATTGGAAATTCCGCCCTCGATTCCACCGGCGTTGTTGTGCGTGCGGGAAAAAGCAGTGAAGCCGGAGGTGGATGCGTAGCCGATCTCGTCGTGCACCTGCGAGCCGGGCGTGTAGGCCGCGGCCACTCCCGAGCCGATTTCGACCGCTTTCACGGCTTGCAGCGACATGACGGCGGCAGCGAGTTGGGCGTCGAGGCGCTCGTCCCACTGGGCGTAGGTGCCCAAGCCGGGCGGGACCTGGTGCGCGACCACTTCAAAGACGCCACCCAGAGAATCCCCGGTCTTGAGGACCTTGTCGACTTCCTCCTTCATGTGCTGCTCGGCGTCGGGATCGGCGCAGTTGAGCAGGACTTCATCGCGACCGTGGAGCGCGCGGATTTTTTCCCAAGGGACTTCATCGCGCAGAGTCACGCTTCCGGTGGAGATAACGTGGCTGAGCACTTCGATGCCGAGCTGGCGCAGAAAAAGTTTGGTGATCGCGCCGATGGCGACGCGGGCAGCGGATTCGCGGGCGGAGGCGCGCTCGAGAATGTAGCGGGCCTCGGGGAAGTTGTACTTGAGCGCTCCCGCGAGGTCGGCGTGGCCCGGCCGCGGAGACGCGACGCGCTTGTGCCTGGCGGGATCGCCTTCGCCTACGGGAAGCGCCTCCTGCCAGTTCTTCCAGTCGCGATTTTCCAGCTGCACGGAAATCGGCGAGCCGATGGTGATCCCGTGGCGCACGCCGGAAAGAATGTGGGCGGTGTCGCGCTCGATCTTCATGCGCCCGCCGCGGCCGTAACCCTGCTGGCGGCGCCACAGTTCGCGGTCGAGGAACGGCTGCTCGACTTTCAACCCGGCGGGTATGCCGGAGAGAAAGGCGACCAGTGCCTCCCCGTGAGATTCTCCCGCGGTGAAGTAGCGCAACATAAACCTGTGATTGTACAGGATGGCGGAAGAGACCAGTACCAGCAGAATGCCGCCCGCGACTCCACGACAGCACATAAAAAGAAGACTAAAGAAAACCTTTGCCAGCGCGAGATCGAATGATCACGCTGGTTTATCCTGAAAGCTGAAGGCTGATAGCTGATAGCTCATTGTTCGCAACCATGCTCTCCGACGCCGCCATCCTGAAACACATTGCTCGCCAGTCCAAGCGCCAGGCCGGGTACAAACAACTAGTGCGCGAACTGGGGCTGCATGGCGACGAGCGGCGGGAACTCACCGAGCACTTGCAAAGCCTGGTCAAGCGCGGTGCCCTCATCCCCATCGACTCCGACCGCTACGCGCTGCCGCAAGCCGCCGCCGACAAGAACCTCGTCGCCGGACGCCTCACCATGCACCGCGACGGCTTCGGATTCGTCATTCCCGATCCCAAGTCGCTGAATGCCTCATTGAAATCGAAGCTCGCCGGCGACATCTTTATTCCGCCGCACCAGATCGGCAATGCCATGCACGGCGACCTGGTGCTGGTGGATATAGCGAACGTCCGCCCGGACGGCCGCGCCGAAGGCCGCATCGTGCGTCCTGTCTACCGCGCCCATCCGACGGTCGTCGGCATTTTTCACTACGGCAGCCGCCGCAACTACGTCACCCCGCTCGACGCGAAGATCACCCAAGAGATCATCATCCCGCCCGGGGAGGAGATCCCCGATTCCTTAGCGTCCTCTGCGCCATCCTCAGCGATCTTTGCGATTAAAGGTTTTGAAGACGGTCAACCACAGAGGGCACAGAGGAAAAAGAAATCTGTCGATCGCGTCCTGGGCGAAGAAGCCGCCCGCCACGCCGACTGGGACAACCTCGAGGGCGTAGTGGTCGACGTGGAAATCACTGACTGGCCTTCCGCCACCCAGAATCCACGCGGCACAATCGTCGAGATTCTCGGCCGCGAGGATGACTTTGGCGTCGACGTCGAAATCATCATTCGCAAATTCCACCTCCCGCACCACTTCCCCGCCGCAACGCTGGAAGAAGCCCAAGCCATCCCCGCCACGATCGCGGCCCGCGAACTGCAGCACCGCCGCGACTTCCGCTCGCTGCCCATCGTCACCATCGACGGCGAGACGGCCCGCGACTTCGACGACGCCGTGCTGGTCCGCGTGCTCTCCAATAACAATTTTGAGCTGCAGGTGCACATCGCGGATGTCGCGCAATACGTCACGCCCGATTCGGCGCTCGATCAGGAAGCGCGCCTGCGCGGCACCAGCGTCTACTTCCCCGACCGCGCCGTGCCCATGCTGCCGCTCGAGCTCTCCACCGACATCTGCAGCCTGCGCCCGCAGGTCGATCGCCTCGTGTTGTCGTGCATCATGGAAATCGATCACCACGGGGAGATCGTCCGCTACGATTTGTGCGAAGGCGTGATCCGCTCTGCCGAGCGCATGACCTACACCGCGGTCAATGCCGTGCTCGAAGGCGATGAGATCCTGCGCAAGCGTTACGCCCCGCTGGTCGAGACCTTCGAGCTGATGAGCGACCTCGCGCAGATCCTCAACCGCAAGCGCGAGCGCCGCGGATCGATCGACTTCGATCTTCCCGAGCCGGTCATCGAATTCGACGAGTTCGGCCTGATGAAGTCCATCGCGCGCTCCGAGCGCAATATCGCGCACCGCCTCATCGAAGAATTCATGCTCTCCGCCAACGAGACCGTCGCGCACGACCTTGAGTCGCGCCGCATCGCCAGCCTCTACCGCATTCACGAGAAGCCCGACGCCAAGCGTGTCTACGAATTCGAAACCATCGCGGCGACGTTCGGCTACTCGCTCGGGGTGGGCGCGCTGCCCATCCAGCGCGTGCAGATGAAAGCCAACCGCCGCGCCGCCTATGGCACCGGCAAGCACACGCGCGATATCGAAGTGCCTAAAGAAGTCCACATCACGCCGCGCATGTACCAGAAGCTGACCGAAAAAATTGCGGGCAAGCCGGAAGAAAGAATCCTCAGTTACCTGATGCTGCGCAGCCTGAAGCAAGCGCGTTACTCGGAAGAGAATCTCGGCCACTTCGCGCTGGCCGCGTCCACTTATACCCACTTCACGAGCCCGATCCGCCGCTACCCAGACCTGATCGTGCACCGCATCCTGAAAGATGTGTTGCGAAGCGATGCGCGGAAGCGCGAGCACGTGCAAGTGGAAGAGCGGCCCTTCAGGGCCGCGTTAAGCGGCGATAACGAGCGGGCTTTAGCCCCGGTGGATGCCCCCTCCCCCTGGTCCAAGCGCCGCGATCATGCCACGCACCGCGAATCCCACGCCCCGCTCACCGGCCCGATCCCTCTGGAGGAGCTCCACTCCATTGCCGAAGAATCCAGCCAGTCCGAGCGCCGTGCCGACGACGCCGAGCGCGAGCTGATGGAATGGAAAAAAGTGAAGTTCATGCAGGACCGCGTCGGGGAAGTCTTCGACGGCCTCGTCACCAGCGTCACCAAATTCGGATTCTTCGTCGAACTCACCGACCTGTTCGTCGAAGGCCTGGTCCCGCTGAACACGCTCACCGATGATCGCTACACCTATCGCGAGAATACGCGCGAGATTATCGGGGAGCGTTCGCGCAAAATCTACCGCATCGGCGACCGGTTGAAGGTTTTAGTCGACCGCATCGACCCGGTAGAAAAGAAGATCAACTTCGCGGTCTACGAAGAGGCCCCGCCGCGACAATCCAAATCCCGCAAGCGCAGATGAGCGGAGTCTGGGAAAAATTCTGAGGAGCCACCCAGGCATCATCCCGAAGCCCCGCGTTTTCACCAGCGGCGCGAGGGATCTCGCGTGTATCCTCGACGGCGGTGGACGCGCCGCGGGAGATCCCTTCCTCCGCCTGCAGTACGGCTCCGCTCGGGATGACACCAAATTCCTGTCAAGCCCCCTTAGAATCACAATTCTCTGTAACTGCCTGTCCCTGCTGGAAATATATTTTCCACTTTACGTCCGGTTCACCCCGGCCAAATTGATAAAATAAATATAGAGAGTAAAAAAGAAGCGCAGCCTGTGGAGGCTGCGTTTTTTGTTGCCTCCACTCTCCGAGTTTCAATCAGTGAAATCATCGGGAATGGCCATCCGCCACGCCAAAGCGCGCGGCGAGTGGGCCGAACTGCGCTTCATGACCCGGGTCACCGAACTCCGCCTCCGCGTCGCCAAGCCCTGGGGAGACTCTGCTCCCTACGACGTCGCCACCGAATACCGCGCCCGCTTCTCCCGCGTCCAGGTGAAGTGCACCTTCTTCCACCGCGGCAACTCCTACAAATGCCACCTCGACTCCAACGGAGTCGCCTACTCCCCACGCGACGTCGACTTCATCGCCGCCTACGTCATCCCGGCCGACACTTGGTACATCCTCCCCATCCGCGCCACCCACGGCCAGTCCGACATCCTCCTAACCCCGCACAGCCCGCACGCCAAATACGAGAAGTACCGCGAAGCCTGGGGCCTGCTGAAACGATAAGGTCATTCGCAATGTCCGGCGGCCGACCTGCTGAAACATGAGAATTGAAATATAATCATTCATAATACGAATTATCTTGCGTCTGATATGAGACAATGTCATCATAAATTGGGATTACAAACATGCCGCAATCCGCCGCCAGCAGAAAAAAGCAGGCCAAAACATTCTCGCTCTCAGAAGATGTCATCGAGATCCTGGAAACCTACCGCAAGAAGAAGAAGGTGGGAACCCTGACCTCGGCCGTCGAACAGATCATCCGCGAATGGCGCAAGTCCGACCTCGCCGCGCAAGTTACGGCCTACTACGACTCGATCTCCGACGACGACATGAAGAAGGACGAAGAGTGGGGAAAGTTTTCCGAATCGCAAATGTGATTCCAAGCCATGACTATGCCCAGTCGGATGACGCGATCCCCACAGCGCGGCGAGATCTGGTTCGTCAAACTTCCCACTGATCCCCCGGAGAAGAACGAGCGCCCGGTCGTGATCGTCTCGATCGAAGCGCGCAACGCCCACGAGCGCGCCATGACCGTGCTGGTAGTTCCATTGTCGACCACGCCGCCGCGCTTGCCGACGCACATTGCGCTAGCTCCAGGCGAAACGGGGCTCTCCGAAGTGTCCACGATTCAGGCAGAAAACATCACCACGGTGCGCAAAACCAGCCTTCACCAGCCCAAGCAAAGGCTCCGCCGATTGTCGGAAAGTGTGATCGAAAAAATCGCGCGGGGAGTGCAGATAGCGATGGGATTTCCGGATCGAGGGTAGGCGTAGTACTCCTTGTCATTCGACCGAAGGAAGGATTCGGCTGTCTCGTGCGGCGCGCGTAACTCGCGGAGGCGGGGTGACCGAGACCGAACAATCCGTGGAAGAGCGGCGCTTCAGCGCCGCGTGAAAGACTCTACGATGAAACGGGCCTTAGCCCGCGTCAGCAGCCATCACGGACCAAACGACGGGCCCCGAGAGTCTGAAGGATGCGCGAGGACTGCAAATCCAGATGGTTTGGGCACAGTGGCGACGTGCAGGTTGCCCGTTACCGTTGAATCACCGTCATCAGCGAATCAAACAGCGAAACGGATGTACAATTCTTAGGCCAACCGAGGACCAACATGACCGCGGAGATTGCGATTCTCAATAGAAACGCGGTGGCCATGGCGGCTGACAGCGCCGTTACACTGCACCTACCCGGTGGCCAAAAGATCTACAACACAGTTAACAAACTCTTCACTCTCTCAAAGTATCGACCGGTCGGTGTAATGGTTTACGGGTCGGCAGAATTTATGCGCATTCCTTGGGAGACGATCATCAAGATGTACCGCGCGGAATTCTACGACAAGAAGTTCAATTTATTGGAGGAATACGCTTCTGATTTCATTAAATTCTTCGAACGCGAGAACATCCTTTTCCCAGAAGACTTGCAGGCTGAAAGCGCATTGGATTACTTGCGCCTCGGCTTTTTCCAACTCAAGCGCCGGATCGATGGGGAGGCCGATCGAGCCATTAAGAGTTTGGGCTCAATCGACGAGGAGCAGGTGAAAACGTTGGTACGCGAGAAGGTACGAGAATTTGTAAACGAGCTCGAAAAGAGCGAAAATCTCCCCGGCTTTGGACCAGACGATGTTGCTCGATGCGCAGTCACCTGTGAGAAAAACATATGTACTGTTATTGAGGAGATTTTCGAGAAGCTGCCTATCGAATCCTGCAGGCAAGATCTCAATCAGGCGGGGCCGCTAATCCTTTGCAAAAAATTCGCGCGTCGCGACTACTCGGGAATTGTTATCGCTGGCTATGGCGAAAACGACGTGTTCCCGAAATTGCTTTCATACGAGTGTGAGTGCGTTATAAGCAATAAACTCCGTTACATTGAAATGAACAATGTAAGAATAGGAACAACGGACGACACCGTCGTTGCATCGGTCAACCCCTTTGCGCAAAGGGAGATGGTCAATCGCTTCATGGAGGGGGTGGACCCAAAGTACACCGAAGAGATTGAAAAGTACGTCGCGACACTGCTAACTGAGGGCTACCCACGGAGGATTGCCGAGGCACTGTCAACTAAGATCAGCACAGAGCTGCAGGATGCGCTGCGGAAAGAACTTACGGAACTGGGCGCTAAGCTCGTGCAGGATTTTGCCGAGGGCTTAGAGAGTTACCGACGGTCGCAATTCATAAGCCCTGTCATCGATAGCGTGGCGTCGCTCCCGAAGGACGAACTGGCAGCCATGGCCGAGTCGTTGGTCAATCTAACGGCGTTCAAGCGTCGGATGACGTCGGTGGAAACCGACACTGTGGCGCTGCCCATCGATGTTGCCGTGATTTCAAAGGGTGACGGTTTCGTGTGGATCAAACGGAAGCATTACTTTGAACCGGCCCTAAACCAGCACTTCTTTTCGAACTATTTTCGCAAGGATGAGGTGAGATGAAATGACTAGCGAACAGGCCGAACAGAATCCCAAAAAAGACCAGAGTTCCCCCAAAGCGGTTAAGCGTTTCAGTAGCACCGAAGAGTTTCGCAAGGAATATTATCCGAAATCAACGGAGCAGGAAGCTCAACGAAGGACGGAGGAGGGGGAATTCGGGACCGATCTAGCCCTAGGTTCTCTGGATCGTCACGCAGGCACTCTTCGCTTTTGACAATCGAGAGGGGTACGTTCCAGGACGCCGAGTCTCAGACCGACCCAAATTTAGCCGGAACCAATTGGGTAAACTTTCGTAGCTAAAAATCATTTCCCGCTTGCACTCTTTGGCCTGGCTCTGCTATAAACAATCCATCGAGAGCATTTGTGTGGCTGGCTGGGCGCTTTTCTGCAACTCTCGTGCGCGTCCGGCATCTAATGTTTTAGAGGGATGGAATCCCTCAATCGTCCCGGCCACGGGACTTGATTCGGAAACACCAGTAGGTTTCTGAAGGGTACCTTCAAAGCAAGGACCTCCAAAAGTAAGATCTTTTCCTAATTTTCTGTCTTCCGCCCTCGCATGGCTGAAAAAAGCTGTGGAATCAGCGCTTTGCGAAAGCGGGAGGCCATACCGTTGCGCGCTCTGAAGGAGCCGCAGGGGCTGAAGCCCGCGTCGAGGTGGTGATCTGACGCGGCCCGCAAAGGGCCGCTCTTTTGTGATCCAGCACGATCCGGGGCAAGGTTCCTGCTGGTGCTCTCCTGTCCGCCGCCCGGATTTCCCTTGTGAAAAACAGGTGGAAATTCTGTGGGAGGCTCGCGTTGACAGGGTTTTGCGCCGACGCGTATGTTTGTAAGGTTTCGAGGACAGTCGGATTCGTGTAGGGCGTGGTTTCGGCCCGCCATCCATAATCCGAACTGGACTGAATTCGCGCCGCTCAGGCGGAGTGCGAGTCGGTCTTTGACAACTCGGTTGAACGTGCCAGTCGTGAGAGAACGGATTCGGGCATTAGTCTGAAACGATCTCACAAGATAGGCCACTCCGCCTTTTCGAGCGCGAGAGTGGTCGCCAATAGGTTTCGGGTTTCTTGTTTCGGGTTTCGAGGGTTTCCCTTGAAACTTTGAAACTTGAAACTTTGAAGCTGAGCTTGGCAGCCTACCTTCTACCCGTCGGTAGGCGAACAGGTTTCAAACGAGAGTTTGATCCTGGCTCAGAATCAACGCTGGCGGCGTGCCTAACACATGCAAGTCGAACGAGAAAGTGGAGCAATCCATG